>Ga0308163_10000088_pt1 | contig 274165 bp, 264 predicted proteins | sample PhyTR1_FD_201037 | JGI IMG/M metagenome (GOLD analysis project Ga0308163, IMG submission 201037) | Phyllosphere microbial communities from UC Gill Tract Community Farm, Albany, California, United States - DLSLT.R1 | ecosystem: Host-associated > Plants > Phyllosphere > Unclassified | place...
GCGCAAGGACAGCGGGCGCATTGAGCGCTTCCTCAGCGCGGAGCTGGGCGGCGTGCTGCACAAGGAGGGCAGCCAGTGGGTGGCGGACCGCACCAACAGCCAGGGGCTGACCTTTAACCCGGCGTTTATCAAAGCGCTCAACCAGCTCAGCCAGCTGTCGGACGTGCTGTTCACCGACGGCAGCCAGGGCATCAGCTTTGAGCTGCAGGCGCGCCCGGCGCCGGGGGTGGTGCAGACCCAGCTGACCATCGACGGCCAGCAGCAGACGTACTTCAACCAGATGGCGCAGTGGCAGACCTTCCGCTGGCCGGGCGACACCTTCAAGCCCGGAACTCTGCTGACCTGGAGCACCGCCAGCGCGGGAGCCAGGCTGTTTGGCGACTACAGCGGCACCTGGGGGCTTATCCGCTGGCTGGAGCAGGGCAAGCGCCGCCAGCTCGACCGCGGCGAGTGGATGATGAGCTTCAGCACGCCGGACGGCAGCGTGCTGCAGTGGGTACTGCGCTCACAGCTCGGCAGCGGCCCGTTACAGCTGCTGCAGCTGCGTAATTTTACCCTGCCGCAGGAGATATTCAGCGTTGATGCCGAAATGGCGGCACGGGCGCTTGCAGGGAAAGATGAGTTACCCGGCGCGTAAGTTTATCTTCCAGCATAAGGAGTTAAGTCATGGCTAAAGGTTATTATCTGGTACAGGGAGATAACACGACCTGCGGTGGGCGCATTATCGAAGGGGCAACGGACCATACGCTGTTCAGCAAAGCCGTGGCCCGCGAAAGAGATAAAGTCACCTGCGGTCAGCATTCCGGCACCTTTATGATTGCCGGAGGGATCCGCAATGACACCTTACACGGGCGCAGGATGGCGGGGACGCTGGACAGTACCAGTTCCTGCCCCTGCAGGGCGCGTTTTGTGCCGTCGATGATGCAGGATAGCTATGAGAAAGGAGGAGAGTGTTCAAACACTGCTTCTACTCATTTTTTACCCGACGGGTTTATGGCCTCTTTGCTGGACCCGTGTAAAAACCTGCCCTCGGAAGAGAAGAGTGAGCGTCATTGCACTCACACTGACGGAGCCATAAAGTGGCTGAGTACATACTGAGTGAGATCAGGACGAATGTCAGAAGTGAGACGGCAGAAACAATACGATATTTAATCGACGACGAGACCACAAAGCAAAGGCGTGCCGAGTGGAAAAACTCCCCTTTTACGCAAAGCTGGCTCCGTACCCTCAACCTGATTTACTCGCTGCAATGGGCGTATGGTATCAGACGGTGAAAACGGGTTCGACCTGGGATCATAAACCTAAGATACGTGATAAGTTTTCGGCGGTTGCCGTTGCGCGACCTTTGCCAAATAAAGGAAAGCCATCAAAATCTTATTATCACAAGTTCAAACAGCATGATTATTTTTACGATGTCTGGTCGAGTATACACTATGGATACGTGGGTCTGAGCGTTGGTTTTTCAGAGTCGCTGCTGTTAAAAGGTTCAACCTGGGAGCAAAACATGACGCCAGGCGCAATCGGAGACGATACCCTGGATGATGTTACGAGTATGAAGATAGGGTTCAGACTGTTTCATCAGTATGGGAAATATGCTGAAAATCTGACTTTTAATAATATACTTGATGCTTTGGAAAACACACCTAATCAGCTACTGCCTCATTCAAGGGAAAGGTATTTGTGCTGGAATACTGATAATCCAGAAAGGATTGAGGAGTAGGTATGAAAAGGAAGGTGATGTTGTTGTGTTTTTGTGTTGCTTGCCTGATATTCATGGTGGCTTATTTTGTTCCGCTAAGACCTGTTGTGACAATTACAAATAACACGGGCAAGGTAATGTACATATATGCGGGTGAAAGTATCTATGGCGTTGAGCCGGAACCAGATGAAGTTGTTGAGATTGTGAAGTCAAAACCAGATATTTTAGCGTCAGGTAAAGAGTTAAAACTGACGGCCTCCTTTATGTCGTTGATAAGAAAAGATGCTGCCATCGATATTGGGTGGCGTATTGGTGGTCAGTATGAATACAACTCAACTGGTGGAGGTGGCCAAAACTTTCTCCTTTCTTCCTCAGAGGGGGCTTGTTCTGTGTCGATTAAAATACAGGATGGAGTGAATAAAGCCATTCTTGATAACGATTCCGGTGATGTTTGTTTAAAGAAAATAAAAGCATTTCAATATACATATTGAATAATGTCACTGCATTCCTGGTAATCTCAGTTCATGGCTGATAACTGAGTTATTCAATCGATGATAATAAGTTAGGAATAAATGGACGACCTAACCCTGCGTTATTACGACGCTGAAATGCGTTACCTGCTTGAAGCGGGCGAAGAGTTTGCCCGCGCCCATGCGGACCGGGCGGCACTGCTGAATCTGGATAGATCGGGCGCTTGAGCGCCTGTCCAACTGGAGCCGCTGGAAAAGGGGCTTGAACGGCTAAACTATCAGCCCCACCGGTTTTATCAGCATTCCTGCTTCATCTCTGGAAAAGCAACCTGAGTGAAGCAGTACTGCATTTACGAGCTCATACGCGGTATGGATTTGATACGGCCTGTTACACTCAGTCTTCGTCGAACCCGGCGTTAAACAGGTCAATCACCGCCGCCAGCGCTTCCTCTTCCTGCAGGCCGCTGGCCTCCACTTCAATATGCCCACCCTTGGCGGAGTCGAGCATCAGCAGGGCAATCACGCTGCTGGCTTCTGCTTCCGTGCCGCTTTCATTGCGCAGCAGCACTTCTGCATCAAAACTCTGTACCAGCTCAAACAGCTTCATCGCCGGGCGGGCGTGCATGCCCAGCTTGTTTTTAATTTCAACGGTTTGCTTCACGGTCATGATTTGCGTTTTTCCAGCGTGCGATGACGGGACTGTACGTTTTTCCCGCGCGAGCGGAAATAATCTGCCAGCTGTTCGGCAATGTACACCGAGCGGTGTTTACCGCCGGTACAGCCAATCGCCACGGTCAGATAGCTGCGGTTATTGGTTTCCAGCATCGGTAACCACAGCTCAAGGTAGCTGCGTGTCTGGTAGATAAAATTGTGAACTTCGGTGTGGCGGTCGAGGAAGGCAGCAACCGGGCGGTCGAGGCCCGTCATCGGGCGCAGCTTCGGGTCCCAGTGCGGATTAGGCAGGAAGCGCACGTCAAACACATAATCGGCATCAATCGGAATGCCGTGCTTAAAACCAAATGACTCAAACACCATCGTCAGCTCGCGCTCACGCTTGCCCAGCAGTCGGGTACGCAGCATTTCGGCCAGCTCGTGCACTGACATTTCCGAGGTGTCGATAATCAGGTCAGCGCGCGAACGCAGCGGCTCCAGCAGATCGCTCTCTTCATCGATCGCGCTTTCCAGCGACAGATTCTTGCTGGAGAGCGGATGCAGACGACGGGTATCGCTGTAACGGCGGATCAGCGTATTGCGGTCGGCATCCAGGAACAGCAGCTGCGGCGAAAAACAGTCCGGCAGGCTGTTCAGTGCAGTTTCAAACACTTCCGGGGATTCCGGCATGTTACGCACGTCAATGCTCACCGCGGCGGACATGTTACGCTCAGAAAGTGAGCGAGCCAGGTCTGGCAGCAGTACCACGGGTAAGTTATCCACGCAGTAAAAGCCCATATCTTCCAGCGCCCGCAGGGCGACTGATTTACCTGAGCCAGAACGTCCGCTGACGATCATCAGCACCATTAACTCTTCTCCCCGTTTGTCTCAACGCGATACAACTGCGTTTAGCTCTCTTCGTGATCTTCCGTGATGATCTCATACAGATCTTCATCGGTCTGAGCGGCACGTAAACGGCGCAGCACCGTTTTATCGGCCAGGCGTTTGGCCACCAGCGACAGCGTGTGCAGATGCGTCTTGCACTGATCTGCCGGAACCAGCAGGGCAAACAGCAGGTCTACCGGCTGATTATCAATGGCGTCAAACGCGATAGGCTGGTCAAGGCGAATAAACACCCCAACGGCGCGCAGCGTATCTTCTTCCAGCTTACCGTGCGGGATGGCAATGCCGTTGCCAATGCCGGTACTGCCCATACGCTCACGCGTCAGGATAGCTTCGAAAATTGTCTGGTGCGGCAGATTTAACTGCTTCGCTGCCAGCTCGCTGATAATTTCCAGCGCCCGTTTTTTGCTCTGACAGTGCACGCCATTACGGGTACATGCAACGCTCAATACGGAGCCCAGTTCCAGTTTCAGATCATTGTTCATCATAGTTTCACTTAGGTATTCACTTGCACAGGGCGATAGCTCGAACCCGACATTCGGATCGCGAGATTAACATGCCGTATTGATTAACGGCTCGTCTTCCCGAAGGAACACGAGCCGAAAACGCTTCCGGCTTAACTGATATTGGGTTCGCCGAAAAAACAATCAATGTACAGTGAAGTTTAGTGTTGTTTTAGCTTATCTTTATGTTTATTTAACTGGCGAGCGAGCTTATCAACCAGCCCGTCAATCGCCGCGTACATATCTTTATCTTCCGAGGTGGCGTGCAGCTCCCCACCGTTCACATGCAGCGTGGCATCTGCAATCTGTGTCACTTTCTCCACCTTTAACACGATATAGACCTGATTGATGCGGTCAAAGTAGTGTTCCAGTTTGGCAAACTTTTCAGTTAAAAAATCACGCAGTGGCTGGGTGATTTCAACGTGTTGTCCAGTGATATTGAGCTGCATAGTGTCTTCCTTCTCAGTGCTTTCAGACCAGCTGTTTGCGCTGGTTTGATGGTGGGATGGATAAAGACTCTCGGTATTTTGCCACAGTGCGCCGGGCCACCATAATCCCCTGATCGGAAAGAAGGGTGGTGAGCTTGCTGTCGCTGAGCGGTTTGGCGGGATTCTCCGCCGAGATTAATTTCTTCACCAGCGCACGGATCGCCGTGGAGGAGGCTTCGCCACCGCCCTCGGTATTGACGTGGCTGGAGAAAAAATACTTCAGTTCAAAAATGCCGCGCGGGCTGTGCAGGTATTTCTGCGTGGTCACGCGCGAGATAGTCGACTCGTGCATTTCTACGGCGCTGGCAATATCGGCCAACACCATCGGACGCATGAACTCTTCACCCTGTTCGAAAAAGGCCTGCTGCTGGTCGACGATACAGCGCGTCACCTTCAGCAGCGTGTCGTTGCGGCTTTCCAGGCTTTTAATCAGCCACTTCGCTTCCTGCAGATTGCTGCGAATAAACTGCGTGTCGCTGTCGCTGCGCGAGCTGGCGCCGAGGGAAGCGTAATGCTGGTTGATCTTCAGGCGCGGCACGCTGTCGGAGTTGAGTTCCACCGTCCAGCGATTGCTGGCTTTGCGCACCAGTACGTCCGGAATGACGTATTCGGGTTCCTGGGTGTTGATCGACTGGCCCGGGCGCGGGTCGAGGGTTTGGATCAGCTGCATCGCCCCTTTCAGCACCTCTTCCTTCAGGCGGGTGACGCGCATCAGGCTGCGGAAGTCGTGGTTTGCCAGCAGATCCAGGTGCTCGCCGACGATCAGGCGCGCCTCTTTCAGCAGTGGAAAATCAGTCGGAAACTGAGAAAGCTGCACCATCAGGCAGTCGCGCAGATCGCGGGCGCAGACGCCGACCGGGTCAAAACGCTGCACGCGCTTCAGCACCGCTTCAACTTCATCCATCGACAGCTCGTCATCACCAATGCTGCCGAGGATTTCATCCAGCGTCACGGTGAGATAGCCTGTATCGTCAACCGCATCAACAATCGAGGTTGCTATCGCGCGGTCAGTGTCGGTAAACGGCGTCAGCTCAACCTGCCACATCAGGTAATCCTGCAGCGTCTGGGTGGTTTCACCCTGATAGACCGGCAGTTCATCATCATGATAGTCAGTGCCCGTACCGGATGGCGTGCCGGCGGTGTAGATCTCATCCCAGGTGGCATCGAGCGGCAGCTCTTCCGGCATGTCCTTCTGTTCCAGCGCTTCGCGGGTATCCAGCGCTTCGGTTTCCTGATATTCGCGGGTATCAACTTCTTCGTGAATGTCGGTCTGTTCAAGCAACGGGTTACTTTCCAGCGCCAGCTGAATTTCCTGCTGTAGTTCAAGCGTAGAGAGTTGCAGCAGGCGAATGGCCTGCTGCAGTTGTGGCGTCATGGCAAGCTGTTGGCTCAGCCTGAGTTGTAAACCTTGCTTCATATTCAGAATATTAATTCCCCAGAAATCTTACCGAATGTGAACACCTTATCAGAGTCTGAACTCTTCACCCAAATAGACGCGCTTAACTTGCTCATCGGCCAGGATCGCTTCCGGGGTGCCATGGGCGATCAGATGCCCCTGGCTGACGATATAGGCTCGTTCGCAGACTGCCAGCGTTTCGCGTACGTTATGGTCGGTGATCAACACGCCCAGACCGCTGTCACGCAGGTGCTCAATAATCTTTTTAATATCAATGACGGAGATCGGGTCAACACCGGCAAAGGGCTCATCCAGCAGGATAAACTTCGGGTTAGCGGCCAGCGCGCGGGCAATCTCGACGCGGCGGCGTTCACCACCGGAAAGCGCCTGACCCAGGCTGTCGCGCAGGTGCTCAATGTGGAACTCGGCCAGCAGTTCATTCGCGCGGTCGTCGCGCTGCTCGCTGGTCAGGTCATCACGGATCTGCAGGACGGCCATCAGGTTGTCGTAAACGCTTAGACGACGGAAGATGGAGGCTTCCTGAGGCAGGTAGCCAATACCACGACGCGCACGGGCATGCAGTGGCAGAATACTGATGTCTTCATCGTCGATCACGATACGGCCCGCATCACGCGGCACAATCCCAACCACCATGTAGAAGGTGGTGGTTTTACCTGCACCGTTCGGGCCCAGCAGGCCGACGATTTCGCCGGATTTAACTTCCAGGCTGACATCTTCCACCACGCGACGGCCTTTGTAGGCCTTCGCCAGGTTTTCCGCAATTAAGGTTGCCATGTTAGTTAGTTACTCTTTTTCTGACCGTTTGACTGAGTGCCTTTATCCTGCAACTGCGACGGCACTAACACGGTGGTGACGCGTTTGCCGGTGCTGCCAAAGGCCTGCATTTTTTGCTCTTTGACCAGATAGGTGATTTTGTCACCTTTCACGTTACTGTCGAGCTGTTCCAGATAAGCGTTGCCGGTCAGTTCGACCAGGTCTTTTGCCAGCTCGTAATGCATTTTCTGGGCGTGGCCCTGCACCGGCTTGCCGTTATCCTGCATCTGGTAGAAAGTTGCCGGATTACCATAGGCATCAACAATGGTTTTATTGCTGTCGCCGCCCGGACGGGTCACCACCACTTTATCCGCGGTGATTTTGATCGAACCCTGGGTGACGATAACTTTGCCGGTAAAGGTAGCCACGTTGCCCTGCATATCCAGCGCCTGGTTTTCTGAATCGACGTTAACCGGTTTCTCAGAGTCGCCGGTCAGTGCCAGAGCGGGCAGGCTGGCGGCAAGCAGCAGTGATGCCGTCAGAAGTTTAAGGCTGTTGTTCATTTTGAATTTCATAAGATGTTTTGACCTTTTCAATCAACTCGGCAGTTTTCTTCCGTAAATTCCCACGCATCTTCATACCTGTAGAGTTAAAGCTGCGGCCATAAAGCGTAACCTGATCGTCTGAAGTGACATCCTGAGTGGTCAGGTTAATTTGAGCGTTATCGGTTTTAATCCGCTCAAGCTGAGCGTCTTTGGTCAGGCTGTTCACTTCCACATGACCATAAAGATAAAGCATGCGGTCATTGGTGAGCTTGGCTTTGTCCGCCCGCACCGACCAGGTTGGAATTTTGTTTTCGTCGTAGGTCGTCATCACCGGGTTATCAAACCAGCTCACCGCTTCGGTCTGGAAGTAGGTGACCTTGTCTGACACCAGCTTATAGCTCAGCGCACCCTCAGGGTTGTACACCACCGTATGAGAATTATCGCTCATATAGGTCGGTTCCGTGTCGTCACTCCGGGTAGCGTTGCTATCGCTGTCGTTTCCGGTCAGGTTCCAGCCGATCAGCACAATGGCGACCAGCGCCAGTATCAGCGTTATCCAGCGTCTTGTTTTGCTCATACTGACTGCCCTTTGGCCTCTTCAAACTTACCTTGCGCGATCAAAATAAGATCGCAAATTTCCCTCACGGCACCGCGTCCACCGGCAATTCGGGTCACGTAGTCCGCACGGGGCAATAAAACAGGGTGTGCATCGGCCACGGTCACACTCAGGCCAACTTCCGCCATGACCGGCCAGTCGATCAGGTCATCACCAATATAGGCAACCTGCCCGGCACGAAGCGACAGTGTATCCAGAAGTTCACGGAAGGCCAAAAGCTTATCTGTCTGTCCCTGGTAAAGATGGGTAATTCCCAGCGTGGCGCAGCGATCTTCCAGCAGTTTGGCTTTACGGCCGGTAATAATCGCCACTTCAATGCCGCTGGTTAGCAGGCAGCGAATGCCATAACCATCGCGCACGTTGAAGGCTTTGAGCTCTTCACCGTTATTTCCCTGGTAAATCACCCCGTCGGACATCACGCCGTCAACGTCACAAATCAACAGCTTAATTTGCTGTGCCTGCGCCATGACCTGCTGGCTGACTGCGCCATAACAGGTCTCAATGGTGGCTACTGGATTGCTCATTATTTTCAGTTCCTGGTTTATACAACGCCTGCGCGCAGCATGTCATGCATGTGAACCACGCCGAGCAGCTGATCGCCATCGGCGACCATTACGCAGGTAATATTTTTATTCTGCATCAGGTTTAACGCATCCACGGCCAGCGTATTCGGGCGCACGCGCACGCCACCTGGCGTCATCACGCTGGCGATACTGGCATGCTGGATATCAATGCCCATATCGAATACGCGGCGTAAATCACCGTCGGTAAAGATGCCTTCGATTTTCATCAAGTCATTGCAGATTACCGTCATTCCCATGTTTTTACGGGTGATTTCCAGTAGGGCATCGCGCAGAGAAGCATCACGGCTGACGTGCGGCATCTCGCTGCCGGAGTGCATGATATCATCAACGCGCAGCAGCAGTTTACGGCCCAGCGCCCCGCCAGGGTGAGAGAGCGCAAAATCTTCCTGGGTAAAACCGCGAGCTTTTAGCAGCGCAACGGCCAGGGCATCACCCATCACTAAGGTTGCGGTGGTGCTGGTGGTCGGGGCGAGGCCCAGCGGGCAGGCTTCCTGCGGCACTTTAACACACAGGTGGATATCTGCCGCACGTCCCATTGCGCTGTCAGGGCGGCTGGTGAGGCAGATCAGCGAAACATGCAGGCGTTTTAGCACCGGGATCAGCGCCAGAATTTCGGCGGACTCGCCGGAGTTGGAAATGGCAATCACCACATCGGATGGGCTTACCATACCGAGATCGCCGTGGCTGGCCTCAGCCGGATGAACAAAAAATGCTGACGTACCGGTGCTGGCAAAGGTCGCAGCCATCTTCTTACCGATATGACCGGATTTGCCCATCCCCATCACCACGACTTTGCCACGGCAGCGATAAATCAGCTCGCAGGCCCGGCTAAAGTCGTCGTTAATGTACCGATCGAGCTGTTCCAGCCCTTCACGTTCAATCCGTAAAACCTCTTTCCCGGCCTGTTGAAAGTCAAAGTCGGGATCGGCCGTGATATGCGCCATAATTCTCCAGTCCTTTTACCAGAAGGTCACTGAGGGGAACTGATACAGCATTCCCACCCAGACGATAAATCCGCACAGCAACAACGCGCCTGCCAGCCGACCAATGCGGCGACTGCGCTGCAAACAGATCAGTGTAAACAGGGCACTGACCCCCAGCATCACCCAGTAATCACGGGCGAAAGCGGCGGAGTCGAGTGTGCCTGGGTGAATCAGTGCCGGAATGCCCAGCACAATTGCCATATTATAAATGTTAGAGCCGATAAGGTTGCCGATGGCGATATCATCTTCGCCCTTCAGCGCGCCAGCAATCACCGTTGCCAGCTCCGGCAGGCTGGTGCCGACCGAAATAATTGTCAGGCCTATCACCAGTTCGCTGACGCCGAAATAGTCGGCAATCACCGTGGCGTTGTCGATGACCATGCGTGTCGACATCGGCAGCACAATCAGCGCCACTGCCAGCCACAGAAAGGCGACAGTATTGCCGACGTCATCTCGCGGCAGTTCAGCCAGCTGCTCACGCGTGAGCGAGTCGCTGTTTTCGCGTTCGGCGCGGCGAGCAATCTTGATGATAAACATCAGATAGATAGCGGCAATGGCGATCATCGCCAGACCATCGTTGCGGCTCAGCTCGTTATCAAACAGCATGACGCCGCACAGCAGCGTCACCAGCAGCATCAGCGGCAGCTCACGGCGTACCAGTCTGGAGTGGACGGTGAGCGGGTGCAGCAGCGCGGCGCCGCCAAGGATCAGTAAAATATTGGTAATATTTGACCCCATCGCGGTGCCAACTGCGATATCCATCTGCCCGTGCGTGGCGGCGGAAAAGGAGACAATCAGCTCCGGTAATGAGGTGCCAATGCCCACCACTGTCATGCCTATAATCAAGGGTGGAATCCCCAGTGACCGGCACAATATTGCGGCGCTAAACACCAGACGATCGGCTCCATAAACCAGTAAGACTAAACCGATAATCAATAGTGCTGTAGCTACGAGCATGAAGTGTCCTTTGGATCGGGTATAATCGTTGGTTACCGTTTGCTTTAAAGAGTTAAGGCAAAGAAAATTTAATGGCTGTGATTTTGACGGTCTGCGAGTGAAAAGTAAAACTTATGCCAGCTTTAGCTACGTTATTGCGGTAAGTTTCTGTAAAAGTGTCCGGTCCGATAGGTAATACGTTACCATTGGGGGTAAATTTAACGCCTGAGAATAAGGAATGAGGTAACTATGAGCCAGACGGAGACGAATTTGGTGGATGTGCGGGGCGTGAGTTTTTCCCGTGGCAACCGGCCGATTTTCGATAACATCTCGCTTACGGTGCCCAAAGGGAAGGTCACCGCGATAATGGGCCCTTCCGGCATAGGCAAAACCACATTACTGCGTTTAATCGGCGGGCAGATCCCTCCGGACAGCGGTGAAATCTGGTTTAACGGCGAAAATATTCCCACGCTGTCGCGCTCACGCCTGTACGAGGCGCGTAAAAAAATGAGCATGCTGTTCCAGTCAGGGGCGTTATTCACCGATCTTAGCGTGTTTGACAACGTGGCATGGCCGCTGCGTGAACATACCCAGCTGCCAAAAGCGCTGCTGCATAGCACTGTGATGATGAAGCTGGAAGCGGTGGGCCTGCGCGGTGCCGCCAATCTTAAGCCTTCTGAACTTTCCGGCGGGATGGCGCGCCGTGCGGCACTGGCGCGAGCAATCGCGCTGGAGCCAGATTTGATCATGTTTGACGAACCCTTTGTCGGCCAGGATCCCATCACCATGGGCGTGCTGGTGAAGCTGATCGACGAACTGAACCACTCGCTGGGCGTCACCTGTATCGTGGTATCGCACGATGTGCCTGAGGTGCTGAGCATTGCCGATTACGCTTATATTATCGCGGATCAGAAAGTGATCGCCCAGGGGACAGCCCCTGAACTGCGTGATAACGAAGATGCCCGCGTGCGTCAGTTTATTGACGGCATTGCTGATGGCCCGGTACCTTTCCGTTTCCCGGCAGGGGATTACCTGCAAGATTTAGTCGGCTCAGGGAGTTAACAGACTGATGTTTCTAAGAGCACTGGCGTCATTAGGGCGTCAGGGAATTAATACCTGTGCCTCGTTTGGCCGCGCCGGACTGATGCTGTTCCATGCGCTGTTTGGCATCCCCCGTTTTCGTAAGCACGCTCACCTGCTGGTTAAACAGCTGTACAGCGTCGGCGTGCTTTCACTGCTCATCGTGATCGTATCCGGGCTGTTTATCGGCATGGTGCTTGGCCTGCAGGGCTACCTGGTGCTGAAAACCTACAGCGCGGAAACCAGCCTGGGGATGATGGTCGCGCTGTCGCTGCTGCGCGAGCTGGGGCCGGTGGTGACCGCGCTGCTGTTTGCCGGGCGTGCCGGTTCGGCCCTGACGGCAGAGATTGGCCTGATGAAAGCCACCGAGCAGCTCTCCAGCATGGAGATGATGGCCGTTGACCCACTGCGCCGCATTATATCGCCGCGTTTCTGGGCGGGCTTTATCAGCATGCCGCTGCTGACGCTGATTTTTGTCGCGGTCGGGGTGATGGGTGGCGCGCTGGTGGGCGTGGGCTGGAAAGGGATTGACCCTGGCTTCTTCTGGTCAGCGATGCAGAGTGCGGTCGACCTGCGAACAGATATTATCAACTGCGTGATCAAGAGCGCCGTATTTGCGGTGACTGTGACCTGGATTGCGCTGTTTAACGGCTATGACGCCATCCCGACTTCTGAAGGGATCAGTCGGGCAACGACGCGTACCGTGGTACATGCTTCACTGGCAGTACTCGGTCTGGATTTTGTGCTTACGGCACTGATGTTTGGGAACTGATGCAATGCAAACGAAAAAAAGCGAAATTTGGGTAGGCGCCTTCTTACTTTTAGCGCTGTGCGCGATCATCTTTCTCTGTCTGCGCGTTGCCGACCTGAAATCCCTCGGCAATGAACCGACCTGGAAGCTTTATGCTACTTTTGACAATATTGGTGGCCTGAAAACCGGCTCCCCGGTCAAAGTTGGCGGTGTGGTAGTGGGGCGCGTAACCGATATCACGCTGGACCCGAAAAACTACTCACCGAAAGTCGCTATGGATATTGAAGACAAATATAACAATATCCCGGACACCAGCTCGCTGGCGGTACGGACTTCCGGTCTGCTGGGCGAACAGTATCTGGCGCTGAATATCGGTTTTGATGACCCGGAAATGGGCACCGCAACCCTGAAAGACGGCGGCACCATTCAGGACACCAAGTCAGCGATGGTGCTGGAAGATCTGATAGGCCAGTTCCTCTACAAGAGCGGGAACGGCGACAACAAGAATCCACCTGCCGCGGGCGATGAGGCGGCTCCGGCCGCAGCAGCGCCTGCTGCGGCGAACAATCCATAAGAGGGCAAGTAATGTTTAAACGTTTACTGATGGTCGCGATGCTGGTCATTGCACCCGTAGCGGCGAATGCCGCAGCCGACCAGACCAATCCTTACAAGCTAATGAATGAGGCGGCGCAGAAGACCTTTGACCGCCTGAAAAACGAACAGCCTAAAATCAAGCAGGATCCTAACTATCTGCGGCAGGTCGTGCGTGAAGAGCTGCTGCCGTATGTGCAGGTGAAATATGCGGGAGCGCTGGTGCTGGGCCGCTACTACAAAGAAGCCACCCCGGCACAGCGTGAAGCCTATTTTGCGGCTTTCAGCGACTATCTGACCCAGGCATACGGCCAGGCGCTGGCGATGTATAACGGCCAGACTTATCAGATCGCCCCGGAGCAGCCGCTGGGTGATGCAAACATTATCGCTATCCGCGTCACCATCATCGACCCGAACGGCCGACCACCGGTGCGCCTGGACTTCCAGTGGCGTAAAAACAGCGTCAGCGGAAACTGGCAGGCGTTTGATATGATCGCTGAAGGCGTGAGTATGATTAGCACCAAGCAGAATGAGTGGAGCGGCGTGCTGCGTCAGCAGGGCATCGACGGCCTGACCGCGCGCCTGAAGTCGGCAGCAAATGAGCCTATCACGCTGGACAAGAAGCAGTAATGGACGGGCAACTGCGCTGGCAGGTCGAGGACGACCGGCTAACTCTTGCCGGCGAGCTGGAACGTGAAACGCTGCTGCCGCTTTGGCAGCAGCGTGCTGAGGTGATGGGCCGGGTTGAGATTATCGACGTTGCGGGCCTGCAGCGCGTGGACTCCGGTGGCCTGGCCCTGCTGGTCCATCTGCGGCAGATCGTGCTAGCGCGTGGCAAAGCGCCGCGTTTTACCGGGATCACGGATAAACTGCGTTCGCTGATCACCCTCTACAACCTGCAGAAAATTATTGCCGAAGGCGAGTAAGGCACTGGGCGCGTTAGTCCGGCAGCAGTAGCCGTGGAACGCGTTGAGTTTACTCGTTTTTACCCAAGGGAGCGCATTGTCGCTCCCTTCTTCTTTACGCGCCGGGAGTGTTATCTGTTCTCATTTAGGCTTTTTCTCAAAGCGCAGGCATTTTTTGCTTGTTTAAGAGTCGGGCAGATTCCACTAAGATGTGTGCCTGTTTATTATCAAGTGAATTTAAGAGCATCATGGAAACGAGTGAAATTCAATCCGTGCTGATGAGCGCGCTACCGCTGCAGGAAGTCCACGTAACCGGAGATGGCAGCCATTTCCAGGTGATTGCCGTGGGTGAACTGTTTGGTGAACTGAGCCGCGTTAAGAAACAGCAGACTGTCTATGCTCCGCTGATGGAGTACATCGCGGATAACCGCATGCATGCGGTTTCCATCAAGACTTATACCCCTGAAGAGTGGGCGCGTGACCGTAAGTTAAACGGTTTTTAAGCTGCCAGAGTTTGCCACGCGTAACGTGGTGAGGCGCTGGCGGCAGATTTTTAGCTGACAACAGAGAGCAGTTGCAATGGATAAATTTCGTGTACAGGGTCCGACCCGTCTGAGTGGTGAAGTCACTATTTCCGGGGCCAAAAACGCCGCATTGCCGATCCTGTTCGCTGCTTTGCTGGCTGAAGAGCCGGTAGAGATTCAGAATGTCCCGAAGCTGAAGGACATCGATACCACCATGAAGCTGCTCAGCCAGCTGGGTATGAAAGCAGAACGTAATGGTTCCGTGCATCTGGATGCCAGTGAGGTCAACATTTACTGTGCGCCTTACGATCTGGTGAAAACCATGCGCGCTTCTATCTGGGCGCTTGGTCCGCTGGTGGCGCGTTTTGGCCAGGGGCAGGTTTCACTGCCCGGCGGCTGCGCTATCGGTGCGCGCCCGGTTGACCTGCATATCACCGGTCTGGAGCAGCTTGGCGCCACGATTAAGCTGGAAGAGGGCTACGTGAAAGCCTCGGTTGATGGCCGCCTGAAAGGCGCACATATCGTGATGGATAAGGTCAGCGTTGGCGCAACCGTAACCATTATGAGTGCGGCCACGCTGGCCACCGGCACCACCGTGATTGAGAATGCGGCCCGCGAGCCGGAAATCGTTGATACCGCTAACTTCCTGAACACGCTGGGGGCGAAAATCACCGGCGCAGGCAGCGACCGCATCACCATTGAAGGCGTGCAGCGCCTGGGCGGCGGCGTGTACCGCGTACTGCCTGACCGTATTGAAACCGGAACCTTCCTGGTCGCTGCGGCGATCTCCGGCGGTAAAGTGGTGTGCCGTGCGGCACAGCCTGACACTCTGGATGCCGTACTGGCTAAGCTGCGTGAAGCGGGTGCCGATATCGAAACCGGTGAAGACTGGATCAGCCTGGATATGCACGGTAAGCGTCCTAAGGCCGTCAATCTGCGCACCGCGCCGCATCCGGGCTTCCCAACCGATATGCAGGCCCAGTTCAGCCTGCTGAACCTGGTAGCGGAAGGGACCGGTGTGATTACCGAAACCATCTTCGAGAACCGCTTTATGCACGTGCCAGAGCTGGTACGCATGGGCGCACACGGCGAGATCGAAAGCAACACGCTGATCTGCCACGGGGTGGAAAAACTGTCCGGTGCACAGGTTATGGCTACCGATCTGCGTGCTTCCGCCAGCCTGGTTCTGGCTGGCTGTATCGCAGACGGCACCACCATTGTGGATCGTATTTACCACATCGATCGTGGTTACGAGCACATTGAAGACAAGCTGGCCGCTCTTGGGGCGAATATCCAGCGCGTAAGCGGCAGCAGCGAAGAGTAATCTTTGCGCGCAGCAAGAAACAGGGTCGGTAGATAATACCGGCCCTTTTTTTTACTTGCGGATGCGCTGCTTGCGATCGAGCAGCCGGTGGGTGTGCGGATCATAGTAGCGGCTCGGCCAGATCTCCGATGGATGAATATTCAGCGCATCAGCAATCAACCATTCACCTTTCGGCCACGGGCGGCACAGGGTGTTGGCGAGTGTCGATGAGCTTAAGCCAGCCTGTCGGGATTGTGCAGCTAGCGTGGTGCCTTTTTTACGCAGCGCGGCAATAATATCGGCGGGGTGCCAGTCTTGCTGATTGTGTCTCACGTGCTTACCCTCCTTGGGCACTTTTGGATATAACAGGTGCTTTATAGCAAATAATTTCCATTTATTTCCAGTAAAATGAGCGACTAAAACATTTTTTGCGTAGTACTACGCAAAAGTACAGGTAATGGCGTGAGGTTGTTGCATAAAGATGAGAAGGCGGGCAGAACTGCCGGGCTAAATAGCTGGATCGTGGAGAGAAAAAAAGCGCGGCAGGCCGCGCTCTTAAAGCAGAATCGAGATTAGAATTCGCGCTGTACTGACATATGTGCCAGCGCTTCCAGCGCGCTACGCCACGGTGATTCCGGTAATACATTCAGCGCAGCGATCGCCTTATCGGCTTCTTTCTCTGCGGCGTCGCGGGTCCATTCCAGGGAACCACATTCACGCATGGTTTCCAGAACAGATTCCAGTAAATGACGGCCGTTACCCTCTTCAATCGCCGAGCGAATCATCGCAGCCTGCTCCGGGTTGCCGTTACGCATCGCGTGCAGCAGCGGCAGCGTTGGTTTGCCTTCGCTCAGGTCATCACCGACGTTTTTCCCCAGAGTTTTGCCATCGGCACTGTAATCGAGAAGATCGTCGATCAGCTGGAAAGCGGTGCCGATATAGCGGCCATAATCCTGCAGCGCCTGCTCCTGTGCTGCGGTGGCACCGGCGAGGATTGCCGACGATTGCGCCGCCGCTTCGAACAGGCGTGCGGTTTTGCTGTAGATCACCCGCATGTAGCTCTCTTCGGTGATATCCGGGTCGTTACAGTTCATCAGCTGTAACACTTCCCCTTCTGCAATCACGTTCACCGCTTCCGACATCAGCGCCAGCACCTTCAGTGAACCCAGGCTGGTCATCATCTGGAAAGCGCGGGTATAGATGAAGTCGCCGACCAGCACGCTGGCGGCATTGCCAAATGCCGCATTGGCGGTGGCTTTGCCGCGCCGCATATCGGATTCGTCGACGACGTCGTCGTGCAGCAGCGTCGCGGTGTGAATAAATTCGATCAAAGCTGCCACGGTAATATGCTGCTTACCGGAGTAATCATTCACCGCGCGTGCAGCCAGCACGGCGATCATTGGGCGGATGCGTTTCCCTCCGCCGCTGATAATGTAGTAGCCCAGCTGGTTGATAAGGGATACATCGGAGTTCAGCTGGTCGAGTATTGTCGCATTGACGTCCGCCATATCTTGCGCGGTGAGTTCGTTTATCTGTTCTAAGTTCATCAGTCTTTTCAGCTATCGCTCAGTTCGCTGCTATGATAAGCGCCTTAACCCGTGCCTGTGGCATGAAATGTATGACAGATTGTACTGCAAAAACGCGGCGGTGAAACGTCTCCATTCATGTTGCGTTTTTTTTCTGCAATACAGCGTAACAGGCACTTGTCTTTAGTGAGGAAGTTGCGTAGAATTCGCGCCCTATTGTGAATATTTATAGCGCAGCCCGAAATCAAAGAAGGCAAGCGCGAGAGCGGAGTTTATATGTACGCGGTTTTCCAAAGTGGTGGTAAACAACACCGAGTAAGCGAAGGTCAGACCGTTCGCCTGGAAAAGCTGGACATCGCAACCGGCGAAGTTGTTGAATTCGACCAGGTTCTGATGATTGCTAACGGCGAAGACGTTCAGATCGGCGCACCATTAGTTTCTGGTGGCCTGGTTAAAGCGGAAATCGTTGCTCACGGTCGTGGCGACAAAATCAAGATTGTTAAGTTCCGTCGTCGTAAACATTACCGTAAGCAGCAGGGTCACCGTCAGTGGTTCACTGATGTGAAGATCACTGGCATCAGCGCTTAATAGGAGATCTGACAAATGGCACACAAGAAAGCTGGTGGTTCGACTCGTAACGGTCGTGACTCCAACGCAAAACGCCTGGGCGTAAAACGTTTCGGCGGCGAAACTGTTCTGGCTGGTAGCATCATCGTTCGTCAGCGTGGCACCAAATTCCACGCGGGCACCAACGTTGGCTGCGGCCGTGACCACACTCTGTTTGCAACTGCAGACGGCCAGGTCAAATTCGAAGTTAAAGGCCCGAACAACCGTAAATACATCAGCATCGTTGCTGAGTAATTAGGTTTTCGTGCCGCAGAGTGGCAAATGCCGCTCTATGCGACGACGAAAAGAAAAGCCCCGCACTAGACTGCGGGGCTTTTTACATTCTGCCAGGGAACACCGATGTCAGTCAGTAAGCAGCAGGCAGGGATAGGGACCGCTCTCGCGCTGGTCACTGCAATGAGCTGGGGCTCGTTGCCTATTGCGATGAAACAGGTGCTGGTGGTGATGGATCCCGCCACGGTGGTGTTCTACCGTTTTCTCCTTGCAGCAGCAGGCCTGGGCGCAATTTTAGCGCTGAAACGCCAACTGCCGCCGCGTGACTTCTTTCGTCACCCGCGCTGGCTGGTCTGGGTGTTAATTGCCACCGCGGGTCTGGTGGGCAACTTCGTGCTGTTTGGTTCTTCGTTGCAGTATCTCAGCCCTACCGCCTCCCAGGTGATTGCCCAACTGGCACCGCCGGGCATGATGCTCGCCAGCGTATTCATCCTGAAAGAGAGGATGCGTGGCAGCCAGATCGTCGGTGGGGTGATGCTGTTATGCGGACTGGTGATGTTCTTTAACACCAGCCTGATTGAGATCTTCACGCGCCTGACGGATTACACCTGGGGTGTGATCCTCGGTGTCAGCGCGGCCATGGTGTGGGTAGTCTACGGCGTGACGCAGAAAATTTTGCTGCGCCGTCTGGGCTCGCAACAAATCCTGTTTTTGCTGTACACTTTATGTGCAGTGGCGCTGTTGCCGATGGCTCGGTTGGCGCTGTTGTGGCAGCTGGACGGCTGGCAGTTAGGCTGTCTGTTATTTTGCGCGCTCAATACCCTGGTGGGTTATGGCGCGCTGGCGGAAGCCTATGCACGCTGGCAGGCGGCACAGGTCAGCGCAATCGTGACGCTGACGCCCTTATTTACCCTGCTGTTTTCAGAATTTTTATCGCTTGGCTGGCCCGACTTTTTTGCCATTCCGCAACTCAATACCTTAGGGTTTGTTGGAGCAATCGTCGTGGTGTCAGGCGCCATGTTTTCCGCAATTGGTCATCGCTTATGGCCACGGCGGAGCAATCCCGACCCGCTGCCAGCAGGCAGTGAGCCCGGGCGAATGAGTGACGGAGAAGTAAAATGAAGTTTGTTGATGAAGCGACGATTCTGGTAGTAGCGGGCGACGGCGGCAATGGCTGCGTCAGCTTCCGTCGTGAGAAATATATTCCGCGTGGTGGTCCAGACGGGGGTGATGGTGGTGACGGCGGCGATGTCTATATGCAGGCTGATGAAAACCTCAACACCCTGATTGACTACCGTTTTGAGAAATCCTTCCGTGCCGAGCGCGGGCAGAACGGCCAGAGCCGTGACTGTACCGGTAAACGCGGCAACGATATCCTGATCAAAGTGCCGGTCGGCACGCGTATTATCGACCAGGGTACCGGTGAAACGCTGGGTGATATGACTCACCATCAGCAGCAGATGATGGTAGCGAAGGGCGGCTGGCACGGTCTGGGTAACACCCGCTTCAAATCCTCCGTAAACCGTACGCCACGCCAGAAAACAATGGGTACCCCGGGCGAAAAGCGCGACCTGCAGCTGGAGCTGATGCTGCTGGCCGACGTCGGTATGCTGGGCCTGCCAAACGCCGGTAAATCGACCTTTATTCGCGCGGTTTCTGCCGCGAAGCCAAAAGTGGCCGATTACCCGTTCACCACCCTGGTGCCAAGCCTCGGCGTGGTGCGCATGGACAGCGAGCAGAGCTTCGTGGTGGCCGATATTCCAGGGCTGATCGAAGGCGCATCGGATGGTGCTGGCCTGGGTATTCGCTTCCTGAAGCACCTCGAGCGCTGCCGCGTTCTGCTGCACACTATCGATCTGGCGCCGATTGACGAAAGCGACCCGGTTGAGAATGCGCGCATCATCCTCGGCGAGCTGGAAAAATACAGCGACAAGCTGTTCAATAAGCCACGCTGGCTGGTGTTCAACAAAGTTGACCTGCTGGATGAGGAAGAGGCGCAGGCGCGTGCTAAAGCGATTGCAGACGCGCTGGGCTGGACCGAGAAGTATTACCTGATCTCCGCGGCGAACCGCGTGGGCGTCAATGCGCTGTGCTGGGACCTGATGTCGTTTATCAACGCCAACCCGAAAGAAGCAGAACTGGAAGCGAAGCAGCCAGAGAAAGTGGAATTCATGTGGGATGACTACCATCGTCAGCAGCTGGAAGAAGCACAGCCAGAAGTTGAAGAAGACGATGACTGGGATGACGACTGGGACGAAGACGACGAAGAAGGTGTCGAAACGGTCTATCAGCGTTAATCCACGCTAAAAAAAACGGGACGCCACTGGCGTCCCGTTTTACATGGTGCTAACCGATAATCGCGGTGGTCAGGCGAGAGATGCAGCACAGCCGATCCCACTGACGCAGGCGTTTTTATCCACTGGGGAAAGGAAGCGGAAGCGGCGACTAACCCAGTTGGTAAGGGAGCCAGCAGGTGGCGATCAATCCCTGGCGGTCGCTGCGGTTGGCCAGGTCAAAATTGCCGTGGTGAATCTGGATAATGCGCTGGACGATATTCAGCCCGAGGCCGCTGCCACCGTAGCGCTGGTCCATCCGGCGGAAGGCTTTTACCACTTCGCGCACTGCGCTTTCTTCGATGCCGGGGCCTTCATCGCAGACGGTGATTTCACTGCCATCATTGCTGGCAGTGATATTCAATGTAATTGTGCTGTCCTGTGGGCTGTAGCGCGAGGCATTTTCTAACAGGTTGCGCAGCATCAAACGCAGCAGCACCGCGTCGCCCTGTACCGACAGCATCAGATCGCCCCTGACGATCAGCCGCTGCTGACGCAGGGCCAGCAGTTCATTAATCTCTTCGCGCAAGGGTTCAACGATCTCCTGCCACGATACCGTCTGATAATGCCCGCTGGCCAGCGCGTGGCCCGCGCGCGACAGCATCAATAGCTGTTCGATAACGTGCATCAGCTGATCGATGCGCTCAACCAGCATTGGCCCTTTTTTTACCCCTTCCTGCTCCAGCAGTTCCAGATGCAGACGCAGGCCCGCCAGCGGGGTACGCAGTTCATGCGCCGCGTCGGCGGTGAATAATCTCTCCTGCTGGAGTTGGTGATCCAGGCGGCCCAGCAGCTGATTCAGCGAGCCGGTAACTGCGACAATTTCATCCATTTCGGAATGCAGCGGCAGCGGGGTGAGATTATCGGCAGAGCGGGCGGTGAGGCTTTTTTGCAGCGAACGCAGCGGGCGGATGATCCAGCTGATGGCCCAGAAGGAGAGCAGCAGCGTGAAGCACACCATCACCAGAGAGGGGAGCAGCAGTGAGGCAATCGCTTCGCGGATCTCATTCTCTACCTGGTCGTTGCGGGAATGAGCAGAGAGCGTTTCGTTAACCAGAAAGGTGATCTGCTCGCGGCTCTCATGCCACAACCATAATGCACTCATCAGCTGGCAGCTGAGCAGGATCAGCGCCATCATGATCAGCAAACGCCGACGCATACTGTTCATTCACGCGCTTCCAGGCGATAACCGACGCCGCGTACCGTTCTGATCCGATCCTTACCCAGCTTGCGGCGCAGATTGTGAATGTGAACTTCAAGGGTGTTGGAGCCGGTATCATCCTGCCAGCTGTAGAGATCCTGCTGTAAGGTTTCGCGATGCACGGTCTGGCCGATGCGCATTAATAGCCGGGTCAGCAGCGCAAACTCTTTTGGTGTCACTTCGATCGGCTGGCCCTCAACCACCACCTGCTGCGAGGAGAGGTTTAGCGCGATGTCACCGTGCTGCAGCAGGTTATCGCTCTTACCCTGGTAGCGGCGAATCAGTGCACGGGCGCGCGCTTTCAGCTCAACCAGCGCAAACGGCTTGATCAGGTAGTCATCGGCTCCGGCATCCAGCCCGTCGACGCGATCTTCTAACGCATCACGGGCGGTGAGGATCAGCACCGGTAGGTCAATCTGCTCTTTGCGCCACTGGCGCAGCAGGTCGGCTCCGTCCCGGTCGGGCAGGCCAAGATCGAGTACGATTAAGCTGTACTGACCGCTTTGCAGCAAGGCCACTGCTTCGCGGGCGTTGGCGGCACAGTCAACCGCATACCCCTCACCGGTCAGGGCGAGGGATAACCCTTCCTGCAGCAGCACATCATCTTCAACGATCAGTATTTTCATCGGCTCAGTTGTTCTGATAAACGTCTTTATACAGACGGCTTTCGAAGCGCACCAGCGGGATACGGCGCTGCCGCTGATCCTCAGGTGGTACGGCGTAACCAGACAGATACTGGACAAAAGCCACGCGCTGTCCGCTGGCGGTGGTCATAAAGCCGGCAAGGTTATAAACACCCTGCAACGAACCCGTTTTGGCGGACACTTTACCATCCACTCCGGCTTCATGAAGACCGCCGCGATAGCGTAAGGTTCCGTCATAACCCGCCAGCGGCAGCATAGAAATATAGTTTAGCTGCTGATCGTTCTGCGCAATGTACTGCAGCACCTGCATCATTGTCGCAGGCGAAATCAGATCGTGGCGCGACAGGCCGGAACCGTCGACCTGAATGCTGTTACCGAGATCGATATTGGCTTTCTGACGCAGGATCTGACGTACGGCATCCGAGCCTGCTCGCCATGTGCCCGGCACGCCGAAGCGCTCATGACCGATGGTGCGAAATACCGTATCGGCGATCATATTGTCGGATTTTTTCAGCATGATCTTCAGCAGATCGTGCAGCGGTGCCGACTGCGTCGCGGCCAGCACGGTGCCGGGTTGCGTCACCTGCGTCTGGCGCACCAGATGTCCGGTATAGTCGATACCGGCGCTCTGAAGTTCGGATTTGAGGATAGCACCCGCATAGCTCGCTCCATCCTGTATCGCGAACGCCAGCGGCAGCGGCTCACTGCGCTGCGTCAGGCAGCCGGTGAGCGTAAAGCGGTTCAGCTCACCGGGGACCACGTCCAGCTCGCAATACTGCGCATCCGGTGACCCTTTTGCCAGGGTGCGCACTTCGCTGAACATATTGACCGGATACCAGGAAGCCACGCGGATAAAGGCTTTTTCTCCCGGATTCGGCGCGCTGTATAGCGACACCGAGAAGCAGTTACGGTCAACGATAGCGGCGCCCGGCGGGGCACTAAAGCACTGGGTCATGTCGTTCCACGGCCAGCCGGGGGCTTTGTCGTGGCTGGCGAACACCGAGGTGTCTATCACCAGGTTGCCATCAATATGCTGCACGCCCTGTTTCTTCAGCGCCGCCACCATATTGCGCAGGTCCTGACGCGTCAGCGTCGGGTCACCGCCGAAGCGTGCGACCAGATCGCCACGCAGCGTATCGCCGCTCAGGCTGCCTTTGCTTTCGAGCTGGGTGTGAAAACGGTAATCAGGACCAAGCTGTAACAGTGCCGCCAGCGCGGTGATCACTTTCATGGTACTGGCCGGCAGCGCCATCTGCTGGCTGTGATAATCAATCGAGGGCGACGCAGCGCCAATTTTCTGCACAATCAGCGCCAGGTTCGCGCCGTCGGGTAAGTATTGGGTGTAGTCTTCGACGGGGGCTGCCTGCGCTTGCAGCATAAATGCGCAGCTAATGCCGGTGACAATTCGTGAAAATCGCATAATCTCGCGGTAACTGACAGGTGATGCTGTCATACTACGGTGCATCGTGGTGGAAAGTAAACGATGACCCTTGAGGAACTCTGGGGTAAAATACGTATCAAATTGCAAAATAAGCCAGACCCTGGAAACTGCTCCGGGTCAGGCTTCTTTCGTTTTAAATCAGTAATAAGCGCCGCGGGACGCCTTTCCTGCATGCCATGCGTCAGGACGACGACACATTGAACAGGACAGATTTTACGAGGTATTGAGATGAATCAGATTCCGATGACGTTAAAGGGCGCGGAAAAATTGCGCGAAGAGCTGGAAGAGCTGAAAACCGTAAAACGCCCAAGAATTATTGCCTCAATTGCGGATGCAAGGGAACACGGCGACTTAAAAGAAAATGCGGAATACCACGCTGCCCGTGAGGAGCAGGGGTTCTGTGAAGGCCGTATTCAGGAAATCGAAGCCAAGCTTTCCAATGCTCAGGTGATCGATGTCACAAAAATGGCCGGCAATGCGAACGGCCGCGTGATTTTTGGCACCACCGTCACCGTGCTAAATGTCGAAACGGACGAAGAGTCGACCTACCGCATTGTGGGCGATGATGAAGCCGATTTTAAAAAGAACCTGATTTCAGTGAACTCACCGATGGCGCGCGGTTTGATTGGTAAAGTCGTTGATGACGTGACCATTGTCAAAACCCCCGGCGGCGATGTGGAATACGAAATTCTGAAAGTAGAGTATCTTTAATTATTCTCTGAAGGTTTTGTAAAGATAAGAAAAAGGCCGCATCGCGGCCTTTTATCAGAATCAGGAGCATGGCACTTTCTCCAGACCTGAGCTTAGTATGGACGGGCCGTGACGAAAAACGGCCGACTCCTCAGCGCGGAATGGAGATCTTGCGTTCCTTCGTTGGACGGTACAGCACCAGCGTCTTGCCGATGACCTGCACGTTAACTGCACGTGTTTCGCGCACGATAGCTTCCACTACCAGGGCTTTCGTCTCACGATCTTCTGTGGCGATTTTCACCTTGATAAGTTCATGGTGCTCAAGTGCTTGTTCGATCTCGGCCAGCACCCCTTCGGTCAAACCATTGTTGCCCAGCATGACAACGGGCTTCAGAGGATGGGCCAGGCCTTTCAGGTGCTGTTTTTGTTTGGTACTCAGATTCATCGTATTTTTTACTTACATTGGGATTGAAAACGGGTCATTCTACCGCCATCTCTGGTGTATCACCAAATCGGCAGAGCTGATTTGCGCGGTTTATTTATCGCGAACAACGAATCATAGTTGGAAATTGTATGACTGGTAAAAAGCGTTCGGCCAGTTCCAGCCGCTGGCTACAGGAACACTTTAGCGATAAATATGTGCTTCAGGCACAGAAAAAAGGGTTGCGCTCGCGCGCCTGGTTTAAACTTGATGAAATACAGCAAGGCGACAAGCTTTTCAAACCTGGTATGACCGTGGTTGACCTCGGCGCGGCGCCAGGCGGCTGGTCGCAATATGTGGTAACGCAGATTGGGTCAAAGGGTCGCGTCATCGCCTGTGATATCCTGCCAATGGATCCCATCGTTGGTGTCGATTTCCTTCAGGGCGATTTTCGTGATGAACTGGTATTGAAAGCCCTGCTGGATCGCGTAGGGGATACCAAAGTTCAGGTTGTGATGTCAGATATGGCACCAAACATGACGGGTACCCCTGCAGTTGATATTCCCCGCTCGATGTATTTATGTGAGCTGGCGTTAGAGATGTGCCGTGATGTTCTGGCACCTGGCGGCAGTTTTTTAGTGAAAGTGTTTCAGGGAGATGGCTTTGAAGAATACCTGCGGGAAATTCGCTCCCTGTTTACGAAAGTAAAAATTCGTAAGCCGGACGCTTCACGCTCTCGTTCGCGTGAAGTGTACATTGTAGCGACAGGGCGCAAACTATAACCCTAATAGCCGGGATCACAGCGATTCCAGATATGACGGATATATAGTACCCTACGCTGTCTGTTAACACAGTTGTAATATGAGGTTAATCCCTTGAGTGACATGGCGAAAAACCTAATTCTTTGGTTAGTCATCGCAGTCGTGCTGATGTCTGTATTCCAGAGCTTTGGGCCCAGCGAGTCGAATGGCCGTAGGGTTGATTATTCAACCTTCCTGTCTGAAGTGAACCAGGATCAGGTCCGCGAGGCACGTATTAACGGGCGTGAGATTAACGTAACCAAAAAAGACAGTAATCGATATACGACCTACATCCCCGTCAACGACCCCAAGTTACTCGATAACCTGTTGACTAAAAATGTAAAAGTAGTGGGTGAACCACCAGAAGAGCCGAGCCTGCTGGCTTCAATCTTCATTTCCTGGTTCCCTATGCTGCTTCTTATCGGTGTCTGGATCTTCTTTATGCGTCAGATGCAGGGCGGCGGCGGAAAGGGCGCGATGTCCTTCGGCAAGAGCAAGGCCCGCATGCTGACAGAAGATCAAATCAAAACAACCTTTGGCGATGTTGCCGGTTGTGACGAAGCCAAAGAGGAAGTGAGCGAGCTGGTTGAATACCTGCGCGAGCCAAGCCGCTTCCAGAAACTCGGCGGTAAAATTCCGAAAGGCGTGCTGATGGTCGGTCCTCCGGGTACCGGTAAAACCCTGCTGGCAAAAGCGATTGCCGGTGAAGCAAAAGTGCCTTTCTTTACCATTTCCGGTTCTGACTTCGTTGAAATGTTTGTTGGTGTGGGTGCATCTCGTGTGCGCGACATGTTCGAACAGGCTAAGAAAGCCGCGCCGTGCATCATCTTTATCGATGAGATCGATGCCGTTGGCCGTCAGCGCGGTGCCGGTTTAGGTGGTGGTCACGATGAGCGTGAGCAGACGTTGAACCAGATGCTGGTTGAGATGGACGGCTTCGAAGGCAATGAAGGCATCATCGTTATCGCCGCAACTAACCGTCCTGACGTACTCGACCCTGCGCTGCTGCGTCCGGGCCGTTTTGACCGTCAGGTTGTCGTTGGTCTGCCGGATGTTCGCGGACGTGAGCAGATCCTGAAAGTGCATATGCGCCGTGTACCGCTGGCGACGGATATCGATGCGGCAATCATTGCGCGCGGTACGCCTGGCTTCTCCGGTGCTGACCTGGCTAACCTGGTCAACGAAGCTGCTCTGTTCGCGGCACGTGGTAACAAGCGTGTGGTGTCGATGGTAGAGTTTGAAAAAGCCAAAGACAAAATCATGATGGGTGCGGAACGTCGCTCCATGGTGATGACCGAAGCACAGAAAGAGTCTACCGCGTATCACGAAGCAGGCCATGCCATCATCGGCCGTCTGGTTCCTGAGCATGACCCGGTACATAAAGTGACGATTATTCCACGTGGACGCGCTCTGGGTGTGACCTTCTTCCTGCCTGAAGGCGACGCCATCAGCGCCAGCCGTCAGAAACTGGAAAGTCAGATCTCCACCCTGTACGGCGGCCGTCTGGCGGAAGAGATTATCTACGGTGTGGAACATGTTTCTACCGGCGCGTCGAACGACATCAAAGTCGCTACTTCGATCGCACGTAACATGGTTACGCAGTGGGGCTTCTCTGAGAAACTCGGTCCGTTGCTGTATGCAGAAGAAGATGGCGAGGTGTTCCTCGGCCGATCCGTGGCGAAAGCTAAGCATATGTCTGACGAAACCGCGCGTATCATCGACCAGGAAGTTAAGTCACTGGTAGAAGTGAACTACAAGCGTGCCCGTGTCCTGCTTGGTGAGAACATGGACATCCTTCACGCGATGAAAGACGCGCTGATGAAGTATGAAACCATTGATGCTCCACAGATTGACGACCTGATGGCACGCCGCGAAGTGCGTCCGCCAGCGGGTTGGGAAGACTCTGGTAGCAGCAACAGCTCAGACAACAACGGCACGCCTAAGGCGCCGCGTCCGGTCGATGAACCGCGTACGCCAAACCCAGGTAACACCATGTCAGAGCAGTTCGGCGACAAGTAATTTTGCCGCAGTAAGCTGTTATAATCGAAACCCCGGCGCTGACCGGGGTTTTTTTATACCTGTAAACCGGAGACCATTCGTCATGAAGCTGTACGCCAGAGATTCCGTGCTCGACCTTTCTCATCCTCACGTTATGGGGATTCTGAACGTCACCCCCGACTCTTTTTCTGATGGCGGCAAACATAACGAATTGATTCAGGCACTGACCCATGCCAATGAGATGATCAACGCCGGTGCGACCATTATTGATGTGGGGGGGGAATCAACCCGCCCGGGCGCTGCTGACGTTAGCGTGGAGCAGGAGCTGGAGCGTGTTATTCCGGTGGTTGAGGCTATCGCTCAGCGCTTTGAAGTGTGGATCTCTGTGGATACGTCTAAGCCCGAGGTGATCCGCGAATCGGCGCGCGTTGGCGCCCATATCATCAACGATATCCGCTCCCTGCAGGAGCCGGGCGCGCTGGCCGCGGCGGCAGAGACCGGGCTGCCGGTGTGCCTGATGCATATGCAGGGTGAGCCGAAAACCATGCAGCAGTCGCCGCAATACCACGATGTTCTGCGCGATGTGGATCAGTTCTTTGTTGAACATATCGCCCGTTGCGAAGCGGCCGGGATCAAAAAATCGCAGTTGCTACTCGACCCGGGTTTCGGTTTCGGTAAGAATCTGTCGCACAACTATCAGTTACTGGCGCATCTGGCCGATTATCATCGCTTTGGGCTGCCGCTGTTAGTCGGCATGTCGCGCAAAAGTATGATTGGACAGTTACTCAATGTAGGCCCTTCGCAGCGCCTGACCGGCAGCCTGGCCTGCGCGGTGATTGCGGCAATGCAGGGCGCCCATATTTTGCGCGTACACGATGTGAAAGAAACCGTAGAAGCGATGCGCGTCGTCGAAGCTACACAGTCCGCAAGGGAAGAATAACACTATGAGTAACCGCAAGTATTTTGGTACCGACGGCATCCGCGGCAAAGTGGGTGAATCGCCAATCACGCCTGATTTTGTGCTGAAATTGGGTTTTGCTGCAGGCAAGGTGCTGGCGCGCCACGGCTCGAAGAAAATCATCATTGGTAAAGACACGCGTATTTCTGGCTACATGCTGGAATCCGCGCTGGAAGCAGGCCTTGCCGCAGCCGGACTCTCTGCGGCATTTACCGGCCCGATGCCGACCCCTGCGGTTGCTTATCTGACCCGTACTTTCCGTGCTGAGGCTGGGATTGTGATTTCCGCCTCGCATAACCCGTTCGACGATAACGGCATTAAATTCTTCTCCACCGAGGGCACCAAGCTGCCGGACGACGTGGAAGAGGCGATTGAAGCCGAGATGGAAAAGCCGATCACCTGCGTCGAGTCCGCCGCGCTGGGTAGAGCCAGTCGTATTGTCGATGCTGCCGGGCGCTACATTGAGTTCTGCAAAGGAACTTTCCCGAGCGAACTGAGCCTGAACGGCCTGAAAATTGTGGTCGACTGCGCTAACGGTGCCACCTATCACATCGCCCCTAACGTGCTGCGTGAACTGGGTGCGACGGTGATTGCTATCGGCGTGCAGCCGGACGGCATGAACATTAACAAAGAGTGCGGTGCGACCGACCTGCGTCTGTTGCAGGAGCGGGTGCTGGCAGAGAAAGCTGACGTGGGTCTGGCCTACGACGGTGACGGCGACCGCATCATGATGGTTGACCACCTTGGTCAAAAAGTGGATGGCGACCAGATCCTCTATCTGATCGCGCGCGAAGGTCTGCGTCAGGGCCAGCTGCGCGGCGGCGTGGTGGGTACGCTGATGAGCAATATGGGCCTGGAGCTGGCGCTGAAGCAGCTTGGTATTCCGTTTGCGCGTGCCAAGGTCGGCGACCGTTACGTACTGGAGAAGCTGAAAGAGAAGGGCTGGCGTCTTGGCGCTGAAAATTCCGGGCACGTCATTCTGCTGGACAAAACCACCACCGGTGACGGTATTGTGGCCGGCCTGCAGGTGCTGACCGCGATGGTGCGTAACCATATGAGCCTGCATGACCTGTGCAGCGGCATGAAACTGCTGCCGCAGATTCTGGTCAATGTACGCTTTAGCGGTAGCCACGATCCTCTGGAAGATGCCACGGTGAAAGCCGTCACGGCAGAAGTGGAGGCCGAGCTGAAAGGCCGTGGCCGCGTGCTGCTACGTAAATCCGGCACCGAACCGCTGATCCGCGTGATGGTGGAAGGCGAGGACGAAGCGCAGGTCACCGCGCTGGCGCACCGCATTGCCGACGCGGTAAAAGCGGTTTAAGTTACCACCGATATGCGTAGGGGTCAGGCATGCCTGACCCGTTGAAAATGTGGGATATCGTCATCGTTCGCACGTAAATAGAGCGCTTTGCTGATTTTTTCCGCACTCAGCAGCAGCCTATGAAATTGCTCTTGCACGGGCGGGCGCCTTTGGTTAGTATTCACACCCGCTTCATAGGTAGGTTGTTACCTGCTTATCAAGACTAACTGGTTTGAAGCTTTTGATGTGCGGTTAACGCGCAAGGAACAAGGTTGATTATGTACGAAGCTCTTTTAGTTGTTTTCCTTATTGTAGCGCTGGGCCTTGTAGGTCTGATCATGCTGCAGCAAGGTAAAGGCGCTGATATGGGAGCATCATTTGGTGCAGGCGCTTCTGGTACGCTGTTCGGTTCTAACGGTTCTGGTAACTTCATGACCCGTATGACTGCAGTGCTGGCGACCCTGTTCTTCATTATCAGTCTGGTTCTGGGTAACATCAACAGCAACAAAACTCAGAAAGGAAGCGAGTGGGAAAATCTGACCCAGCCAGCGCAGTCCCAACAGACTACGCCAGCTAAACCGGCAGCGCCGGGCAACGATATCCCGCAGTAAGCAGTAAGCAGTAACCGTTTCGACGCGACAGAAATAAAAAAGTCGCCTCTTTAGTGCCGTGGTGGTGGAATTGGTAGACACGCTACCTTGAGGTGGTAGTGCCCGCATGGGCTTACGGGTTCAAGTCCCGTCCTCGGTACCAAATCTCAGTTGTGCTTGCAATTTATGCAAGTTTTGCGTAGTATTCGGACGCGGGGTGGAGCAGCCTGGTAGCTCGTCGGGCTCATAACCCGAAGGTCGTCGGTTCAAATCCGGCCCCCGCAACCACTTTCCCTTAGAGTTCTTTTTCAAATATACTGTTTGCACTACTTAATGGCGCACTGCAGCGATTTTGAAAAAAATTCTTTTGGACTGTGCCGAGCCGCCTTTGGCGGTTTACAGGGTCCAGTGACATTAAGCCCCGAATTTTCGGGGTTTTTTGTTATCAGGAAGCAGCATCACTGGGCTATAGGCCCTTTTTTTACGTCTTGGGGGTGGGATTGTCCACATTAGAGCAAAAATTAACAGAGCTGATCTCAGCACCGGTAGAAGCGCTAGGCTACGAACTGGTTGGTATTGAGTTTGTACGCGGTCGCACATCCACCTTGCGCATCTATATTGATAGTGAAGATGGCATCAATGTTGATGATTGTGCTGATGTGAGCCACCAGGTCAGTGCGGTATTTGACGTCGAAGACCCGATCACCGTGGCTTACAACCTCGAAGTCTCCTCGCCTGGCCTTGACCGTCCAATGTTTACCGCAGAGCATTACGTACGATTTACTGGCGAAGAAGTGAGCCTGGTTCTGCGTATGGCGGTTCAGAACCGACGCAAATGGCAGGGCATCATCAAATCTGTGGAAGGTGAGATGATCACTGTTGCCGTTGAGGGTAACGACGAAGTGTTCGCGCTGAGCAACATCCAGAAGGCGAACCTGGTTCCCCACTTTTAAAAGTCCGGATTGAGGCATACCAGGATGAACAAAGAAATCTTAGCTGTTGTAGAAGCGGTCTCTAATGAGAAGTCCCTCCCACGCGAGAAGATTTTCGAAGCGCTGGAGAGCGCGCTGGCCACAGCCACCAAGAAAAAATACGAGCAGGAAATTGACGTTCGCGTCAGCATCGATCGCAAAAGTGGCGATTTCGATACCTTCCGCCGTTGGCTGATTGTTGATGAAGTCACCATGCCTACCCGCGAAATTACGCTGGATGCGGCACAGTTCGAAGATGAAACTCTCGGACTCGGTGGCTTCGTTGAAGATCAGATTGAGTCTGTGACCTTTGACCGTATCACCACGCAAACTGCCAAGCAGGTTATCGTGCAGAAAGTGCGCGAAGCAGAGCGTGCGATGGTGGTTGATCAGTTCCGTGAGCAGGAAGGCGAAATCATCACCGGCGTGGTGAAGAAAGTAAACCGCGACAATATCTCGCTTGAAGTGCGTCCAAACGATGGTTCTAACACCAACGCGGAAGCCGTGATCATTCGTGAAGATATGCTGCCACGTGAAAACTTCCGCCCGGGTGACCGTATCCGTGGCGTACTTTACGCCGTGCGCCCTGAAGCGCGTGGTGCTCAGCTGTTCGTTAGCCGTTCCAAACCGGAAATGCTGATCGAACTATTCCGCATTGAAGTGCCGGAAATTGCTGAAGAAGTGTTAGAAATTAAAGCCGCTGCGCGCGATCCAGGCTCCCGAGCTAAGATCGCCGTGAAAACCAACGACAAGCGTATCGACCCGGTCGGCGCCTGCGTAGGTATGCGTGGTGCGCGTGTTCAGGCGGTATCCAGTGAACTGGGTGGCGAGCGTATTGATATCGTGCTGTGGGATGATAATCCTGCGCAGTTCGTGATCAACGCAATGGCCCCTGCGGATGTCGCCTCTATCGTGGTGGATGAAGATAATCACACCATGGATATCGCTGTAGAAGCCGGAAATCTGGCTCAGGCGATCGGCCGTAATGGCCAAAACGTGCGTCTGGCTTCTCAGCTGAGTGGCTGGGATCTGAACGTGATGACGGTCGACGACCTGCAGGCTAAGCATCAGGCTGAAGCTCATGCTGCCATTGATGTCTTCACCAAACACCTCGATATCGATGAAGACTTTGCTACCGTACTGGTAGAAGAGGGCTTCTCCTCTCTCGAAGAGTTGGCTTACGTGCCAATCAACGAGCTGTTGGAAATCGACGGTCTGGATGAAGACACGGTAGAAGCGTTGCGCGACCGGGCTAAAAACGCGTTGACCACCCTGGCACTGGCAAAAGAAGAGAGCCTCGGCGATACCAAACCGGCGGATGACCTGTTAGGTCTGGAAGGTCTGGAGCGTGAGATGGCCTTTAAGCTGGCGGCAAAAGGCGTTTGCACGCTGGAAGATCTTGCCGAGCAGGGTGTTGACGACCTGTCAGATATTGATGGCCTGAGCGATGAGCGGGCTGGTGAGCTGATTATGGCTGCACGAAATATCTGCTGGTTCGGCGACGACGCGTAATAAACTGTAGCAGGAAGGAACAGCATGACGACAGATGTAACCGTAAAATCGCTGGCCGCAGAGATTCAGACACCGGTAGAACGCCTGGTACAGCAATTTGCTGATGCAGGGATCCAAAAGTCTGAAACCGACTCTGTTACCCAGCACGAGAAAGAGACATTACTTACCCATCTGAATCGCGATCATGGCGGCGGATCTGGTAAGCTGACTTTGCAGCGCAAGACGCGCAGCACATTAAGTGTTCCAGGCACCGGGGGCAAAAGTAAGTCGGTGCAAATCGAAGTCCGCAAAAAACGCACTTATGTAAAAGGCGATCCGGCTGATGCTGAACAGGCAGAAGCAGAAGCCCAGGCAGAGCGTGAAGCGGAAGAACTGGCTCGTCGCGAGGCTGAAGAACAAGCCCAGCGCGCAGCTCAAGACAAAGCGAAGCGTGAAGCCGAGGAGCAGGCCAAGCGTGAGGCAGCTGATAAAGCCAAACGTGAAGCAGCGGAAAAAGATAAAGTGAGCAATCAACATACCGACGATACCACCCGGGCTTCCCAGTCCGACAAAGCCCGCCGTGAAGCGGAAGCGGCAGAACTGAAGCGTAAAGCTGAAGAAGAAGCGCATCGCAAGATCGAAGAAGAAGCGAAGCGCGTAGCCGAAGAAGCTCGCAAAATGGCGGCCGAACGAGGTGAAGAGTGGGCGCAAGTTAAAGAGGTTGAAGACACCTCTGATTACCACGTCACCACTTCAACTCACGCCCGTGCTGCAGAAGACGAAAACGACGCTCAGGTTGAAGGTGACCGTCGCACTCGCACTGCGGTACGCCCAGCCAAAGCCCCGGTTCGCAAGAAAGGCAACAAGCATTCTGAAGCGAAAACTGACCGTGAAGAAGCGCGTGCGCAGGTTCGCGGCGGTAAAGGCGGCAAGCGTAAGCCAAGCACCCTGCAGCAGAGCTTCAACAAGCCTGTTCAGGCGGTTAACCGTGACGTCATTATCGGCGAAACTGTTACCGTAGCTGAGCTGGCTAACAAGATGGCAGTCAAAGGTTCCCAGGTCATCAAAGCGATGATGAAAATGGGCGCAATGGCGACCATCAACCAGGTTATCGATCAGGAAACTGCCCAGCTGGTCGCGGAAGAGATGGGTCACAAAGTGACGCTGCGCCGCGAGAATGAGCTGGAAGAAGCGGTAATGAGCGATCGTGATACCGATGCCGTTCACGAATCCCGTGCGCCGGTTGTCACCATCATGGGTCACGTTGACCACGGTAAAACCTCTCTGCTGGACTATATCCGTTCGACCAAAGTCGCCTCTGGCGAAGCGGGCGGCATTACTCAGCACATCGGTGCATACCACGTTGAAACCGACAACGGTATGGTGACCTTCCTGGATACCCCGGGCCACGCAGCGTTTACTTCAATGCGTGCACGTGGTGCTCAGGCAACGGATATCGTTATCCTGGTTGTTGCAGCAGACGATGGCGTGATGCCACAGACTATCGAAGCTATTCAGCACGCCAAAGCGGCCAAAGTGCCGGTTGTCGTTGCAGTGAACAAGTGCGATAAGCCAGAAGCCGATCCGGATCGTGTTAAAAACGAACTGACTCAGTACGGGATCATCCCGGAAGAGTGGGGCGGCGAGAACATGTTCGTCAACGTTTCTGCAAAAGCCGGTACCGGTATCGACGACCTGCTGAACGTTATCCTGCTGCAGGCTGAAGTTCTGGAGCTGAGCGCAGTTCGCCAGGGTATGGCAAGCGGTGTGGTTATCGAATCCTTCCTGGATAAAGGTCGTGGTCCGGTTGCTACCGTGCTGGTACGTGAAGGTACGCTGAACAAAGGCGATATCGTACTGTGCGGCTTCGAGTATGGCCGTGTGCGTGCGATGCGTGACGAGCTGGGCCGCGAAGTGATGACTGCGGGTCCATCTATCCCGGTTGAGATCCTCGGCCTGTCCGGTGTTCCGGCAGCGGGCGATGAAGCGACCGTGGTACGTGACGAGAAGAAAGCCCGTGAAGTTGCGCTGTATCGTCAGGGCAAATTCCGTGAAGTTAAGCTGGCGCGTCAGCAGAAATCTAAGCTGGAAAACATGTTTGCTAACATGACCGAAGGCGAAGTTTCCGAGCTGAACATCGTGCTGAAAGCTGACGTACAGGGTTCTGTCGAAGCGATCTCCGAGTCCCTGATGAAGCTTTCTACTGATGAAGTGAAAGTGAAAATCATCGGTTCTGGCGTGGGCGGTATCACTGAAACCGACGCCACTCTGGCCGCTGCGTCTAACGCAATCCTGGTTGGCTTCAACGTTCGTGCCGATGCTTCTGCGCGCCGCGTGATTGATTCTGAAAGCCTGGATCTGCGTTACTACTCCGTCATCTATAATCTGATTGACGAAGTGAAAGCAGCGATGAGCGGTATGCTGGCACCTGAGTACAAACAGCAGATCATTGGTCTGGCTGCGGTACGTGATGTGTTCAAATCACCGAAATTTGGTGCTATCGCCGGTTGTATGGTGACTGAAGGTAACATCAAACGTCACAACCCAATCCGCGTACTGCGTGACAACGTGGTTATCTACGAAGGCGAGCTGGAATCTCTGCGCCGCTTCAAAGATGACGTTAACGAAGTCCGTAACGGCATGGAATGTGGTATCGGCGTGAAGAACTACAACGATGTGCGTGTTGGCGATATGATCGAAGTCTTCGAAATTATCGAAATCCAGCGTACCATTGATTAATAGTCACTTTTCATAATTGACTGTATTTGGGAGGCTTCTGGCCTCCCAAATTATTTGGAGAGAATAATTATGGCGAAAGAATTCGGTCGCCCGCAGCGTGTTTCACAGGAGCTGCAAAAGGAGATCGCAATGATCCTGCAGCGCGAGATTAAAGATCCGCGCCTCGGCATGATGGTGACGGTTTCTGGCGTTGATGTATCACGCGACCTGGCCTATGCCAAAGTGTTCGTGACCTTCCTCAACGACAAAGATGAAGCGGCAATCAAAGCTGGCCTGCGTGCGCTGGGCGATGCCTCAGGCTACATCCGTACCCTGCTGGGCAAAGCGATGCGCCTGCGCATCGTGCCAGAGCTGACCTTCTTCTACGATAACTCGCTGGTTGAAGGGATGCGTATGTCGAACCTGGTGACCAACGTCGTCAGAAACGATGAAGAGCGCCGTGGCCCGGCAGAAGATGAAGAGCAAGAAGGCAAAGCAGAGTAATGAGTCGTCCTCGTCGTCGCGGTCGCGATATTCACGGCGTACTGTTGCTGGATAAATCTAGCGGATTGTCCTCCAACGACGCGCTGCAGAAAGTCAAACGCCTGTATAACGCCAACCGTGCCGGTCATACCGGTGCGCTGGATCCGCTGGCAACCGGCATGCTGCCGATCTGCCTTGGGGAAGCGACTAAGTTTTCCCAGTATCTGCTGGAGTCCGACAAGCGTTACCGGGTGATTGCCCGCCTCGGGCAGCGCACGGATACATCTGATGCCGATGGCATCGTGGTCAGCGAGCGTCCGGTTACCTTCAGCGCTGATATGCTGGAGCAGGCGCTGGAGAGTTTCCGTGGTGAGACCCAGCAGGTGCCGTCGATGTATTCGGCCCTGAAGTACCAGGGGCGCAAGCTGTATGAATATGCGCGAGAAGGCATTGAAGTGCCGCGTGAATCACGCCGTATCGTGGTTTACGAGCTGCTGTTTATCCGCCATGAAGGGGATGAGCTGGAGTTGGAAATTCACGTGTCGAAAGGCACCTACATCCGCACCATTATCGACGATCTCGGCGAGAAGCTGGGCTGTGGTGCACACGTGACCTATCTGCGCCGCTTACAGGTTGCCACCTATCCCATTGAAAAGATGGTGACGCTGGAACAGTTGCAGGAGCTGGCGGAAGAGGCTCATCGTCAGGAGAAAGCCCCGGCGGAGCTGCTGGATGCACTGCTGATGCCGATGGACAGCCCGGCGGCGGAATACCCGGTGGTTAACCTGCTGAGCTCGGTTGCCGCTTACTTCAAGCAGGGCATGCCGGTTCAGGCAGCAGGCGCGCCGGCCAGCGGGCTGGTTCGCGTGACTGAGGGTGACGAGCACAAGTTTATCGGCATGGCAGAAATTGCTGACGATGGACGCGTGGCACCGCGCCGCCTGGTTGTAGAATATTCCGACTAGCCATTTGCGATTAAGTGGCGCGCAGAGTAGAATGGCGCGGCTTTACACTGGGTTGCTGAATTAGAGATCGGCGCCTGTACATTTATCTTTTAATTTGGAGTTGTATCATGTCTCTAAGTGTTGAATCTAAAGCACAAATCGTTGCTGATTTCGGTCGCGGCGCAAACGACAGTGGTTCTACCGAAGTTCAGGTTGCTCTGCTGACCGCACAGATTAACCATCTGCAGGGTCACTTCTCTGAGCACAAGAAAGACCACCACAGCCGTCGTGGCCTGCTGCGCATGGTATCTCAGCGTCGTAAGCTGCTGGATTACCTGAAGCGTAAAGACGTTGCACGCTACACCAGCCTGATCGAGCGTCTGGGTCTGCGTCGCTAAGTCTTACGGGTTGTCCCGCCACGCTATCAGAGCAATCTGGCAGAAAAGTGGGGAAACCGGACAACCTGTGCGAGATTCGCTGGAAGGGGCCTTTATGGCCCCTTTTTTCACGCAAGCGGCAGCAATTATGCGCAAACTATTGTATTGTTGCTGGGTGTGATCTTCAGTTGCAGAGGTTCGCGCGGCTAATGAGAGGCTTTGTCCCATTGGGGATTAGGGTTGTCATTAGTCGCGAGGATGCAAAAATGAAGATCGGAAATCCACGGCCGGTATAAAAAACTACCCGCCCTGATGTTAAGGAAATAATTTTGCTGAATCCGATCGTTAAAAAATTCCAGTATGGTCAGCATACCGTCACTATTGAGACCGGTATGATGGCTCGCCAGGCAACAGCTGCTGTCATGGTAAGCATGGACGACACTGCGGTGTTCGTAACTGTTGTAGGCCGTAAAAATGCAAAACCAGGTCAGGATTTCTTCCCGCTGACCGTTAACTATCAGGAGCGTACTTACGCTGCTGGTCGTATCCCAGGCAGCTTCTTCCGTCGTGAAGGCCGCCCAAGCGAAGGCGAGACCCTGACTTCACGTCTGATTGACCGCCCGCTGCGCCCACTGTTCCCGGAAGGTTTCGTCAACGAAGTACAGGTTATCGCGACCGTGGTTTCCGTTAACCCACAGGTTAACCCGGATATCGTTGCCCTGATCGGTGCTTCTGCAGCGCTGGCGCTGTCTGGCCTGCCGTTCAACGGTCCAATCGGTGCTGCGCGCGTCGGTTACCTGAACGACCAGTACGTACTGAACCCAACTACCGATGAGCTGAAAGAGAGCAAGCTGGACCTGGTGGTTGCAGGTACTAAAGCCGCTGTTCTGATGGTGGAATCTGAAGCTGAGCTGTTGAGCGAAGACCAGATGCTGGGCGCAGTGGTGTTTGGCCACGAGCAGCAGCAGATCGTTATCGACACCATCAACGAACTGGTCGCCGTTGCCGGTAAACCTCGTTGGGACTGGCAGCCAGAAGCTGTAAACGAAGCTTTACATGGTCGTATCGCTGCACTGGCGGAATCTCGCCTGAGCGATGCTTACCGCATCACCGAAAAACAGGAGCGTTACGCTCAGGTTGACGTGATCAAATCTGAAACCACCGCTGCACTGCTGGCTGAAGACGAAGCGCTGGACGCTGGCGAAATCAGCGACATCCTGCACACGCTGGAAAAAAATGTGGTTCGTAGCCGCATCCTGCGCGGTGAGCCACGCATCGACGGTCGCGAAAAAGACATGATCCGTGGTCTGGACGTGCGCACTGGCGTACTGCCACGTACTCACGGCTCTGCGCTGTTCACCCGTGGTGAAACTCAGGCGCTGGTGACGGCAACTCTGGGTACTGCCCGTGATGCGCAGAACCTTGATGAGCTGATGGGCGAGCGTACCGACAACTTCCTGTTCCACTACAACTTCCCTCCATACTCTGTCGGCGAAACCGGCATGGTTGGTTCACCGAAGCGTCGTGAAATTGGTCACGGTCGTCTGGCGAAACGCGGCGTGCTGGCAGTGATGCCTAAAGGCGATGCGTTCCCATACACCGTGCGTGTCGTGTCTGAAATCACTGAATCAAACGGCTCGTCTTCAATGGCGTCTGTTTGCGGTGCTTCTCTGGCACTGATGGATGCAGGCGTACCAATCAAAGCTGCCGTAGCCGGTATCGCGATGGGCCTGGTCAAAGACGAAAACAACTTTGTTGTACTGTCAGATATCCTCGGCGACGAAGATCACCTCGGCGACATGGACTTCAAAGTAGCCGGTAGCCGTGAAGGTATCACCGCGCTGCAGATGGACATCAAAATTGAAGGTATCACCCGCGAAATCATGCATGAAGCACTGAACCAGGCTAAGGGCGCGCGTCTGCACATCCTCAGCGTGATGGAACAGGCTATCAGCACGCCGCGTGGCGACATCTCTCAGTTTGCTCCACGCATCCACACCATCAAGATCAGCGTTGATAAGATCAAAGACGTAATCGGTAAAGGTGGCTCGGTTATCCGTGCGCTGACAGAAGAGACTGGCACTACCATCGAAATCGAAGATGACGGTACTGTGAAAATCGCAGCAACCGACGGCGACAAAGCGAAGTTCGCGATTCGTCGTATCGAAGAGATCACCGCAGAAATCGAAGTGGGCCGTATCTACAACGGTAAAGTGACCCGCATCGTTGACTTCGGTGCCTTCGTCGCAATCGGTGGCGGTAAAGAAGGTCTGGTACACATTTCTCAGATCGCTGACAAGCGCGTAGAAAAAGTGACTGACTATCTGGCGATGGGTCAGGAAGTTCCAGTAAAAGTGCTGGAAGTTGACCGTCAGGGCCGTGTACGCCTGAGCATCAAAGAAGCCAGCGAGCAGGCTCAGCCTGAAGCAGCTCCAGAAGCGTCAGCGGCAACGCCTGAAGCAGAATAAGCGCATCACCATTGAGTTCCCCGCGCCAGCCGGTGCGGGGAATTGTTTGAACGCGAGGGCGGGATGGCCTTGTGCATGGCAGGCGGATGACAGGATGTGCATCCCAATGTTTGTTTTCAGGAGTGGGAAATGAAGCCATTTTTGCGCTGGTGTATTGTTGCGACAGCTTTAACGCTGGCAGGATGCAGCAACACCGATTGGCGTAAGAACGAAGTTTTGGCAGTCCCTTTGCAGCCTACGCTGCAACAGGAAGTCATTCTCGCTCGCATGGAACAAATACTTGCCAGTCGGTCATTGACCGATGATGAACGCGCACAGCTGTTATATGAGCGCGGAGTGTTGTATGATAGTTTGGGTTTGAGGGCACTGGCGCGGAATGATTTTTCACAAGCGCTGTCTATCAGACCCGATATGCCTGAAGTATTCAATTACTTAGGCATTTATTTAACGCAGGCAGGCAATTTTGATGCTGCCTATGAAGCGTTCGATTCTGTACTTGAGCTTGATCCAACTTACAATTATGCGCGTTTAAATCGTGGTATCGCCCTGTATTACGGCGGAAGATTTAAACTGGCGCAAGATGATCTGCTGGCGTTTTATCAAGACGATCCTAACGATCCCTTCCGCAGCCTGTGGCTGTATCTCACAGAACGTGAGATCAACGCAGACCAGGCCAAAGTTTCGCTGAAACAGCGTTACGACAAAGCGGTTAAGGACCAATGGGGATGGAATATTGTCGAGTTCTACCTGGGTGACATCAGTGAAAAAACGCTGATGGAAAGGCTCCAGGCAGACGCAACGGATAACACCTCGCTCGCTGAACATCTCAGTGAAACCAACTTCTATTTAGGTAAGTACTACCTAAGTCTGGGGGAGAAGGACAACGCAGAAGCGTTGTTCAAGCTGACGGTCGCCAACAACGTTCACAACTTTGTTGAGCATCGATATGCATTGTTGGAGCTGGCGCTACTCGGCCAGACACAAGACGATTTATCAGAATCTGACCAGCAATAGCTGACGAACTTTTATTGCCCGAATTTTCGAAAAGTCATCATCTTAGCGGATGAGGGCCTTTTTGTTCGTCGAAACCACTAATTTGAGCCGGTTCACACTTTTTGATGAAAATGACTGAAAATTTTCACGACGAGTTATGTAGACTGGCCGCCGCAATCTACGAGGCACGTGTACTACATGACTGATATCCAAACTACTTTTGCTGACCTTGGCCTGAACGCCGACATCCTTGAATCACTGAACGGTATGGGCTACGTGAAGCCTTCCCCAATCCAGCTTGAGTGTATTCCTCATCTGCTGGCGGGCCGTGACGTGCTGGGTATGGCACAGACCGGTAGCGGAAAAACGGCGGCTTTCTCTCTGCCGCTGCTGCATAACATTGACCCAACTGTTAAAGCACCACAGATTCTGGTGCTGGCACCGACCCGCGAACTGGCGGTTCAGGTTGCTGAAGCCATGACCGAATTCGCGAAACACATGCGTGGCCTGAACGTGGTTGCCCTGTACGGCGGCCAGCGTTACGACGTGCAGCTGCGCGCACTGCGTCAGGGACCACAGGTTGTTGTGGGTACCCCTGGCCGTCTGCTTGACCACCTGAAGCGCGGCACGTTAGATCTGTCTAACCTGCGCGGCCTGGTGCTGGACGAAGCTGATGAAATGCTGCGTATGGGCTTCATCGAAGACGTTGAAACCATCATGGCGCAGATCCCAGAAGGTCATCAGACCGCGCTGTTCTCGGCTACCATGCCAGAAGCGATTCGTCGTATTACTAAACGCTTCATGAAAGATCCTCAGGAAGTGCGTATTCAGTCAAGCATGACTACGCGCCCGGACATCAGCCAGAGCTACTGGACTGCCTACGGCCGTAAAACTGATGCACTGACCCGATTCCTGGAAGCTGAAGATTTTGATGCTGCTATCATCTTCGTGCGTACGAAAAACGCCACGCTGGAAGTGGCCGAAGCGCTGGAGCGTAGCGGTTACAACAGTGCTGCACTGAACGGTGACATGAACCAGGCACTGCGTGAGCAGACGCTGGAGCGCCTGAAAGATGGTCGTCTGGACATCCTGATCGCGACCGACGTTGCGGCACGTGGTCTGGACGTTGAGCGTATCAGCCTGGTTGTTAACTACGATATCCCTATGGATGCCGAATCTTACGTGCACCGCATCGGCCGTACCGGTCGTGCTGGTCGTGCTGGCCGCGCGCTGCTGTTCGTTGAGAACCGCGAGCGTCGTCTGCTGCGTAACATTGAACGCACCATGAAGCTGACTATTCCAGAAGTTGAACTGCCTAACGCAGAACTGCTGGGTGAGCGTCGTCTGGCTAAGTTCGCCGCTAAAGTTCAGCAGCAGCTGGAAAGCAGCGATCTGGAACAGTACCGCGCACTGCTGGCTAAAATGCAGCCGGAAGATGAGCTGGATATTGAAACGCTGGCCGCAGCACTGCTGAAAATGGCTCAGGGCGAACGTCCACTGATCGTGCCTGCTGATGCGCCACAGCGCCCACGCAGCCAGTTCCGTGACCGTGACGAGCGTCGTGAAGGCGGTCGTGGTGACCGTCCAGAGCGTGGCCCACGTGAACCACGTAGCGAAGCTGCCGGTGACCGTCCACGCCGTGAACGTCGTGACGTTGGCGATATGGAAGTTTACCGTATTGAAGTTGGCCGTGATGACGGTGTTGAAGTGCGTCATATCGTTGGCGCTATCGCTAACGAAGGCGACATCAGCAGCCGCTACATTGGTAACATCAAGCTGTTCGGTACGCACTCTACCATCGAGCTGCCGAAAGGCATGCCGGGCGATGTGCTGTCGCATTTCACCCGCACGCGTATTCTGAACAAGCCGATGAACATGCAGCTGATTGGTGATGCGGTTCCACGCAGCAACGACCGTGGCGGCGAACGTCGTCCAGGCGGCCCGGCACGCGGTGGCTTCGGCGCTGGTGCAGGTCGTGAAGGTGGTCGTGGTGCAGAAGGCGGTCGTCGCTTCAGCAACGAGCGTAGCGGTGAGCGTCGCCCAGGCGGCCCATCACGCGGCCCACGTCGTGAAGACACTGGCGCAGCGCCAACTCGTCGTCGTGATGCATAATCACTGACGCAAAATATAAAACCAGCCTTCGGGCTGGTTTTTTTATGCCTGCAGTTTACGTAGGGTCGAGGCATGCCTCGACCTTTATTCACTAATCACTAAAGTGAATTACGCGCCTGCATCGCCAGCTCGAAAGAGTAGAGCCGCGCCTGGCTGTCAAAGATCTGGCCATTCACCATAATCTCATCCGCCTGCGTTTCGCGCATCAGCGCCGCAAGGCCGTGACGTACCTTCTCTTTATCACCGACCACCGACATGCTCAACGCCTGCTGAACGCCATACTGTTCGGACGGCGACCACAGGTTATCCATGTTTTCTACCGGAGCCGGCAGCGGGCCGGGTTTGCCGCGGCGCAAATTGATGAACTGCTGCTGCATGGAGGTAAACAGGAAGCGCGCATCACGCTCGCTGTCGGCCGCTACCACGTTGACGCATACCATGGCATACGGTTTAGCCAGCCGTTCTGACGGCTTGAAGTTCTCGCGGTAGAGGTGCAGCGCCTGCATCAGCATTTCAGGAGCAAAGTGGGAGGCAAAGGCAAACGGCAGCCCCATCTGAGCCGAGAGCTGCGCGCTATACAGGCTGGAGCCGAGCAGCCAGACCGGAATTTTCAGTCCGGTACCGGGAACGGGCTGCACCGGCGGCGCGGGCTCGTCTTCGGGCGCATCGAACCAGCGGATCAGCTCAGCGACATCGGCCGGAAAATTGTCGACGTGGCCGGCCATATGGCGGCGCAGGGCCATCATGGTGCGCTGGTCTGAACCCGGCGCACGGCCAAGCCCCAGATCGATACGGCCGGGATAGAGCGACTCCAGCGTGCCGAACTGCTCGGCAATCACCAGCGGCGCATGGTTGGGCAGCATCACGCCGCCAGAGCCTAAGCGCAGCGTATCGGTATTGGCCGCCAGATAGCCGATCAGTACCGAGGTGGCGGCGCTGGCGATCCCGGTCATATTATGGTGTTCGGCCAGCCAGTAGCGGTGAAAACCGAGTTTCTCTGACTGCTGTGCCAGCGCGAGTGAAGCGTGGAAGGCATCGCGAGGAGAACGTCCCTGCGGGATCGGGGCAAGGTCGAGTACCGACAACGGTACATTTTTCTTATCAGGCATAGTTGCTCACTTTGTCTAACGGCCGGGAGTGCGCCATGTGCAAAATTACAGGCTACGGGATCTTCTGCCGCTGTAATTGTCCGTTCGCAGCACTTTTGCTAAAACGTTCGGCGATTAATTAGGCTGCTAGTTAAATAAAGTATTACCTAACTGCCAGCATAATTAAACCGCATTATTTACTCGGTTTCCCTCCCCCGGCCGCGCCGCAAAGTGGTTAAACAACAAAAATCGCCACCGGCGAGCGAGTATATTGCTGATAACCTGGACTTTCTTTGCGAAGGATATTGCAATGCTTTGCCTCAGTAACGCCCTGAAGCGACTGATTTCAGGGGCTTTTCGATGAAAAAAAGAGCCTTTTTTACCCTGCTGATTATCATTTCAGGCATCGCTCTGGCCGTCCTTATCCGCGCGCATAATCACGACCTGCTGTTGCAGGGAGAAGTCGATGCCACCGAAGTGATCGTCTCCTCAAAAGCGAAAGGGCGCGTGGTGGAGAAGCGGGTACGGCGCGGCGACGATGTCAGCGCCGGGCAGTCTCTCATCGTGCTGGATGCCCCCGAACTGATTGCCCAGCTTAAGGCTGCCGAAGCGGCGCGTGACCAGGCGCAGGCGACGTTAGACCTCTCCCTGAACGGCACCCGTGAAGAAACGGTTCGTAACCTGAAAGCATTGCTGCAACAGGCTCAGGCGACCTGGCGTGATGCCCAGTCCACCTGGCAGCGCGATCTGAGCGTGGCGCAGAAGGGCTATATCTCCGCCGAACAGCTGGATAATGCCCGCCAGGCGCGCGACGGTGCCTGGCAGCAGGTGCAGGCGGCGCGGGCTAATCTCGATCAGGGGGTAAATGGCGATCGCATCGAGCAGCGTGAAGCCTATCTGGCACAGCTGCGCCAGGCAGAGCAGAACCTGCTGGAGATTAAAGCCCAGAGCGATGAACTGGTGGTGCATGCCCCGGTAGCGGGGGAGGTAGGGCCAATCCCGGCTGAGCGCGGGGAATTACTTAATGCAGGCAGCCCGCTGCTGACGCTGATCGAGCTGCCCACCGCCTGGTTCACATTTAATCTGCGCGAGGACATTCTCGCTCACGTGCGCAAGGGCGATAAAATACGCATTCGCGTCCCGGCGCTGAATAATCGGGTGATCGAGGCGGAGGTGCGCTATATCGCGCCGCTCGGCGACTACGCGACCAAACGCGCCACGCGCGCCACCGGGGATTTTGACCTCAAAACCTTTGAGGTGCGGCTTTACCCACTCACGCCGGTTGAAGGCCTGCGTCAGGGAATGAGTGCCCTGTGGTCATGGCAGACGTAAAAGACGGGCTGTGGGCATTTGGCCACGCCTTCAGTCGTGAAGTCCGCGTTGCCTGGCGTAAACCGGTGTTCCACTGGCTGGGCTGGTGTTTTCCGCTGCTGCTGTTCGCCCTGATTGCCAGCGATTTCTCCGAGGGATCGCTGATGGATCTGCCGGTGGCGGCGGTCGATCAGGATCACAGCACGCTATCGCGCACGCTGATACGCAATCTGAATGCAGGCTCGCATGCCGATGTCAGCCAGGATGCCGGCGGTGAGCCGCAAGCGCTGGAGAAATTACGCCAGGCACAGGCGTATGCCGTGCTGTTGATCCCGCCATTTTTCGAAGCCGATACGCTGGCGGGTCGGCAGCCGCGCGTCACGCTCTACTACAACGCGCTGTTTTATGGCGCGGGCTTTTACTCGACGCAGGATTTCGCCGGGCTGGTCAGTACGCTGAATGCGCAGTATCAGCCGGTGCTGGCGGCGGCCACCGGGCGGGCAATGCCAGCGCTACCCCACGCAACGCTGGCTTATGACAGCCTGTTTAACGCCAGCGGCAGCTATATCTACTATCAGCAGTTCGCCGCCAGTATTCATATGGTGCAGCTGTTCGCCGTCACCTGCATGATCTACGTGCTGGCACGCAGCCGGCCGCTGATTTACCAACGGCATTTTGCTATGGCGCTGCTCGGTAAGCTGGCCCCTTACACCTTGTGCTACACGGTGCTGCTGGTGAGCGAAATCGCCCTGCTGGTCGGCGTATTCAGCGCGCGGGTGGTGGGAAACCCCTTCTATATTCTGTGCGTGGCTTTCTTCTACGTCATGGCGGCGCAAAGCCTCGGCATCCTGCTATTTAGCTTCACCGGGAGTGCGATCACCGCCTATATGATGATGGGGATTATGGTCAGCATTGCCCTGACATTTTCCGGCACGGCAATGCCGGAGCTGTCGATGCCGTGGCCGGCTCGGCTGATCTCCAATCTGGAGCCGCTCACCCACGCGCTGTATGCCATGTTTGATCTGTTCCTGCGCGACGTTCCGGGAAAACCGGTGGCCAGCGTCTGCCTGCTGCTGCTGGTCTATCCGCTGGCTGTGGCGCTGCTGGTGCGTAAACGCCTGTTCCGCCGTCTGGCAACGCCGGAGGAGATGCAGTGAGGCTGTGGTGGCAGGCCTTCACCACAACGCTCAGCGGGCTACTGCAAAAACCGATGTGGATGATGCTGCTCTGTTCGCTCTGCCTGATGAGTACGGTGTATCTCAATCACAGCGTCTGGGATCTGCCCGTTGCGGTGATCGATATGGACCACAGCCCGGCCAGCAGAATGCTGACTCGCCAGCTTGATGCTACGCCGAAAATCACCAACGTGGCCTACAGCAGCCTGCCGCAGGCGCTCAGCGACCTTGGCCTGCGCAAACTGTTTGCGGTGATTATTCTGCCGCAGGATATGGAACAGAAGATGTTGGCAGGGAAAGAGGTCACGCTGCCGGTCTACGGAGATGCCACCAACCGCCTGGCGAATGGTCAGATCCAGCAGGATGTCATGGCCGCCTGGCAGCAGGTTTTAGGGCGCTACAATCTCAAGCTGATGATGATGGCGGGTTTTAGCGAACGGCAGGCTACGGTGGTGCTGACGCCATTTATTGGCCAGGCCATCGATGTGTTTAACCCGGGGATCAGCTTTGCGGCGATTGTCTTTCCCGGCCTGCTGGTGATGCTGCTGCAGCACTCGCTGCTGATTGCCGGCGTGCGCGTCAGCATGACGCTGCGCAGCCAGGGGCCCTTACCCCTGCCGGTGACGCTAGGCACGCTCTCCGCGCTGATCCCCATCTGGCTGTTTCTTTCTATCGTGCTGTTTGCCCTGTGGCCTTGGGTACTGGGCTATCGGCAAACGGCCAGCATCCCCGAGCTACTGATGCTGACGTTCCCGTTCCAGCTGGCGGTGCTGGGCCTGGCGAAGCTGGTGACCGAGTGCCTGCGTGAGGTAGAGCGCATCTACTTTTCGCTGTCGTTTATTACCACCCCGGTCTACTACCTTTCCGGCACGCTGTGGCCGGTGCAGTCGATGCCAGACTGGGTACGCGGCATTTCGATGATGCTGCCCTCAACCTGGGGCACGCGGATGATTGCCGGGGTAAATCAGATGGGGCTGCCGCTTAGCGAAGTGAGTCAAGATGTGGTGATGCTGCTGATCATGGCGGTGGTCTATACGGTACTGGGGATGGGGGTCGGAAAGCTGCGCGACTACCTCGATCGTCGCCATTGATGGTGGGTCGGGCATGCCCGACCCCTACATGAATATGATTTCGGGCGGCGCACGCCCGACCCCTACATGAATATGATTTGGGGCGGCGCACGCCCGACCCCTACATGAATATGATTAGGGGCGGCGCACGCCCGACCCCTACATGAATATGATTAGGGGCGGTGGCATGCCCGGCCCCTACATGAATATGAGTAGGGGCGGCGGCATGCCCCGCCCGTACAGACGGCGTAGTTACTCCACCAACTCTAGCCCCGCCACCCGCTGCCAGTAGCCGTTGCAGTCGGCCGATCGCGCCAGGCTCAGCGGCTGCCTGCCGGTTTCATTGGCGCGAAAGCGCTCGATCATTGCCAGCGTGTCATCTCCCTGCGGCGACAGGCGCACAATATCCACCAGCCCCTGCATCGACAGCAGATCGTTACCCAGGTTGTAGCAGTAGCCGCTCATGGTCTGAATACCGTTCAGCACAAACACCGGCTGATCTTCCTGGGTGCGCACCTGGCGCCCGTGCGGGTAGTCAATACAGCATGTCTGGCACTCGTCCTTACTGCGGTTTTCAGCGCGGGCGCTAAAACAGCGGGCAGAGTACGCCAGTGGCAGATAGCCATAGCTCAGCACCTCGACTTCAAACTGGTGGCGGATCCCCAGTTCGTCGCACTGCACCAGCAGCTGCGCCAGCCAGTCTCGCGACAGCTCGACCGGCATGCACCAGCGCATCATGCCCATTTTCAGCAGCAGCTGCAGCGTCACCGCGTTATAGATATTCAGCGCAGGACCGGCAACAAAGGGCACGCCCGCGTCACAGGCCAGGGTAACGGCGCCGACGTCGTTCGCCTCAATCAGAAACTCGCCGTTATCCACATAGCGCTTCAGCTCCGTTAACTCGGAAGGTGACTGCACCAGCGCCAGGGTGCTGAGCACCACCTGCTTGCCAGCGGCGGCCAGATCTTTTGCCAGCGCCAGCCAGTCGGCTGCTTTAGTACTGCGGCGCTTGCTGCATACCGATTCGCCAAGGTAGATAATCTCGGCCTCACTGTGCGCTGCGGCCTGGTAAAACGCCTGCAGCGTCTCTTTAGGCCAGTACCACAACACCGGCCCGAGGGAATATTTCATACCGTTCTCCTACTGCCACTGGCGGTGATAAGCGCCAAGGGTCGTCTGCGTGCCTTCGCTCAGCGCACTGAGTGCTGTCATCCACTGCGGCTGCGGCGCGTAATTGGCCGGGTCGGCTTTGCAGCGGTCAATGGCCTGGCGCCAGATGCGCGTCACCTGTTCAACGTATGCCGGGCTGCGCTGGCGGCCCTCAATTTTTACCGAGGCAATATTGGCCGCCAGCAGCGCCGGCAGCAGCGCAAGGGTGTTCAGGCTGGTGGGCTCTTCCAGCGCGTGATAAGGCGTTTCTGCCACCTTGTAGCGCCCTTTGCACAGCGTAGGATAGCCCGCGTTTTCACCGGCACCATAACGGTCGATCAGCACCTCATTCAGGCGCGACTCCAGGCCGGCAGGCGTCTGCTGCCAGCGTACAAAGCGCGCAGGGGAGCAGGCGCCAACGGTATTCGGTGACTCGCCGGTGAGATAAGAGGAGAGATAGCAGCGCCCCTCGGCCATGATGCACAGGCTGCCAAAGGCAAATACTTCCAGCGCAACCTCCGTGTCGCGTGCCAGCTGGCGCACCTGATGCATCGATAGCACGCGCGGCAATACCACGCGTGCCACATCGAAGTTACGCTGGTAAAAGCGCAACGCGGCGGCATTGGTCGCGGAAGCCTGCACGGAAACGTGACGCTCAATATGGGGATATCGCTCGGCGGCATACGCCAGCATGGCGATATCTGCCAGGATTAAAGCATCGGCTCCGGCGTGGGCGGCCATATCCACAGCGCGCTGCCAGCGGTTGAAACCGTCAGGATGGGCAAAGGTATTAATGGCGACGTGCAGCTTACGCCTGCGCTGATGCACATAATTTGCCGCTTCCTGCAGGCGTTTATCGCTGAAGTTCAGTCCTGCAAAATGACGGGCGTTGGTTTCATCTTTCAGACCGATGTAAACCGCATCAGCGCCGTTTTCAATGGCAGCCTTCAGCGCCGGAAGGTTTCCGGCCGGGCAGAGAAGTTCCATGTAATCGAATCCAACTTATCAGTAGAATCGATGAGTTTAGTGAGGAAGGCTGCGACAAATTTTGATTTAAGGCAGCTATTGGCGTATTGATGGGGTTCGATTCTCTGGATAAAACCCCTATAGTTCGCGCACTTTGTTGATCCAGCCGTCTGACGCGTTTTGCCAGTATGGCAAAATAGCCGAAATTTATTCGTAAGGAGTGATAATGGTGTTGAACCCGCTACGCACCCACTGTGTCCGTAAGGGGCCGCAATTGTTGCGTTTCCCGCTGCGGTTTACCCCGTTCGCATTGAAGAAGCCGCTGCTGCAGTCGCTGTTACGCTGGCAGTTTCAACAGGCACTGGCAGAAGGTGAGCTAGACTTTCTTGAGGGGCGCTGGTTAGGGATTGAGGTCACTGACCTCGGGCTGCGTTGGTCAGTCACGCTGGAACAGGGGCGACTGCAGGTAGCCGATCGGGAAACGGCAGATGTCTGGTTTCGTGCTGAAGCCAACGATCTGTTGTTAATCGCCGCCCGCAGGGTGGATCCCGATACGCTGTTTTTCCAGCGTCGCCTGAATATCGAAGGAGATACCGAGCTGGGTCTGGAAGTGAAAAACCTGATGGATGCGGTTGATCTTGAATCCATGCCGACGCCGTTGCGCATCGGACTTATGCAACTGGCTGATTTTGTTGAAGCCGGACTGAACGAGGGCGCGATTTCCCCGGCGGGTCGCGTAGGTGCAACATGTTAATTCGTACTGAAATTGGAGTGGATGCTGCCAGCATCGACAGCCTGCTGCGTCGCTGTTTTCCCACCTCAGCGGAAGCTGAACTGGTGCAGCAGCTGCGTGAAGATGGCTTGTTAACGCTCGGCGTTGTCGCCACCGATGATGAAGGCCAGGTTCTGGGCTATGCGGCCTTCAGCCCGGTAACGCTGGCTGAAGAGGATCGTCAGTGGGTGGGGCTGGCACCGCTGGCGGTGGATGAGAGCGTGCGTAAGCAGGGGCTGGGCAAGCAGCTGATTTATGAAGGACTGGATACGCTGAATGAGTTTGGCTATGCCGCGGTGGTGGTGCTGGGCGACCCGGCATACTTCGGGCGTTATGGCTTTGAACCGGCAGCGCGTTACGGCCTGCACAGCAGATGGCAGGAGGGCGAAGCGGCGTTTCAGGTCTATAAGCTGGCGGAGGATGCGTTCAGCGGTACAGAAGGGCGCATCGAATATTCGGCGCCGTTTAATCGCCGCTGAGCGTGTTAAGCCACAAAACCAATGACACGGGCTGGTGCTCCACCAGCCTGATTTTTTCCTGCCGCTTTAACTGCTTTACCTGATACTCCAGCTTCGACGCCAGCGAACGGTCCCCGGCTTCGCAGTGAAACATCAGCTCAAGCGGACCCTTGCCGCGCAAGGCTTTCGCCCCTTTGCCGCACTGATGCTGGGCGAAGCGCCGCTGCACGTCATTGGTGATCCCGGTATAGAGCATGCCGCTGGCGGTGCGCAGGATATAGAGCCGCCAGTCGCCGGATGCCGCAGAGTTCATAGGCTGTCTCAGGTAGAAAAATCTGCGCGTACTTTAGCGCAGATCGCCCGCGTGTGGGAGTAGCGGCAAAGCGATGGCGGGCCAGCCGCAGCTGGCCAGCGGATTAGAGTGCGTTGAGAATACGCAGTGATTCACGATTGAAGGCAGGCAGGTCGTCCGGCGTGCGGCTGGTGACCAGTCGCTCATTGTCGACTACCACCTCTTTATCATAGAAGTCAGCACCGGCATTTTTCAGATCGATAACGATCGCTTTCACGGTGGTCATCTGGCGCCCGCGTACGGCATTGGCGCTGATCAGCAGCTGAGGTCCGTGGCAGATAGCAAACACCGGTCGGCCCAGCGCCACAAACTCTTTAGTAAAGGCGACGAAACGGTCATCACCGCGCAGCGTATCCGGGGAGTGACCGCCAGGGAGCAGCAGGGCGTCAAAATCCGCCGGCTGAACGTCATCGATAGATTTGTCTATCTTCACTTTGGCATCACCCTGTTTGCCGGTGATGGTTTTACCTGCTTCGGTATCAATGGTAATGACCTCGTGACCCGCATCTTGATACGCCTTGGCCGGGGAGGTGAACTCCGAATCTTCAAATTCATCGGTAATTAACACTGCAATCTTCTTGCTCATATTTTCTCCTGTGAACTTGAGTTGTTGATAGAAATAAGTGTGGTTCACATATGCAGAAAATCAACCAGGTCGATTCCGAATGGCATTAAAGGTAAAGAAGACGCAGGCGGCTGGCGTTTGTGAATAGCGCACTTTATGATAATTCTTTGCCGCACCTCCATAAATCAGGACGACTCTATGGCTACCTTGTATTTGATCCTTGCTTTCGGCTCCTATTTTCTCACCAGCATCGCGATGGTGCTGGTATTTCTGTTTATCTACACGCGAATTACGCCACATAACGAATGGCGGCTAATTAAAGAGAATAATCTGGCGGCAACCTGGGGGTTTATCGGTGCTCTGCTGGGCTATATTATTCCGCTTGCCAGCGTAGCGATTAACTCCATTAATCTGGTCGATTATCTGGTGTGGGGCGCCGTGGCGCTGGTGATCCAGCTCATCGTCTTTACCGCCGTGCGCCTGTTTATGCGCGATATCAGTCAACGTATCGAAGACAACAGCGTGGCGGCCGGGTTATTCCTGGGTGGCGTTTCCACCGGCGTCGGTATCCTGAATGCAGCCTGTATGACCTATTAATCTGCCCGCAGTTGATGAACAACCTGGTTGCTGCTGCCGCGCCACAGCAGCGCCGGGTCTTTCAGTGCCTGAATAAATTTACCGTCAATCAGCACATTGACCTGCGCCACCACCCGCTGCTGTTGAGCGCTCAGTTCGTCCAGCCGATAGCCGGTCCACAGCCAGATATCTTTTCCCGCGCATTCGCCCCTGACGCGGCGCAGCAGCCGCCCGACATCCGCCAGGTTCGCCGGGTGCAGCGGATCGCCGCCGGACAGCGACAGCCCCTGCCGCGGTATGCGCGTATCGTTAAGGTCGGCGATCAGCTGCTCTTCCATCTGCAGAGTAAACGGCACGCCGGAATTCAGCCGCCAGGTGCTTTGGTTATAGCAGCCCGGGCACTGATGCACGCAGCCGGAAACAAACAGCGTGCAGCGCGTGCCGGGGCCGTTAACGATATCCACCGGATAATACTGATGGATATTCATCCGGGCTGGCCCTGGCGCAGGTGTTTTACCCGGCGCTTAACCTCTTCCTGCTTGCCCGCGTTGAACGGCCTGGCGTCCGGGCTGCCGAGATAACCGCACACCCGGCGCGTTACGGACACCCGCGTGCTGTCGTGATTGCCGCAGTTCGGGCAGGTGAAGCCTTTGCTGGTGCAGGCGAACTCACCCGTAAAGCCGCACTCGTAGCATTCATCAATCGGAGTGTTGGTGCCGTAATAGGGCACGCGGCTGTAGCTGTAATCCCAGACGTCCTCCAGTGCCTTCAGGTTATGCTGGATATTCGGGTACTCGCCGTAGCAGATAAAACCGCCGTTGGCGATCGGCGGATAGCCCGCTTCAAAGTCGATTTTGTCGTACGGATTGACCTTTTTCTCAACGTCGAGGTGGAAGCTGTTGGTGTAGTAGCCTTTGTCGGTGACGCCCGGCACCACGCCAAATTCGGCGGCGTCGAGGCGGCAGAAGCGGTCGCACAGGTTTTCGCTCGGCGTGCTGTACAGGCTGAAGCCGTAGTCGGTCTCCTCCTTCCACTGATCCACGGCAGCACGCAGGCGGGCGACAATCTCCAGCCCTTTGGCGCGCAGTGCCGCATCATCGTAGGGATGAATTGCCGCGCCGCTCAGCGCGTTTAGCGTTTCGTGAATGCCGATGTAGCCCAGCGAGATTGAAGCCCGGCCGTGCTTAAAGATAGCGGCCACCGGCTCATCGGCCTGCAGGCGCACCCCGCAGGCGCCCTCCATATAGAGGATTGGCGCAACCCGCGCTTTCACGTTCTCCAGCCGCGCAATGCGCGTCATCAGCGCCTTCTTCGCCAGCAGCAGGCGCTTGTCCAGCAGCGCCCAGAAGCGTGTCTCATCGCCACCCGCTTCCAGGGCAATGCGCGGCAGGTTGAGGCTAATCACGCCAATATTATTGCGCCCCTCGTGGATCTGTTCCCCGTTCTCCTGATACACGCCGAGGAAGCTGCGGCAGCCCATTGGCGTTTTAAACGAACCGGTGACCTGCACCACCTTGTCATAATTGAGGATATCGGGGTACATGCGTTTACTGGCGCACTCCAGCGCCAGCTGTTTGATATCGTAATTCGGCTCGCCGCGACGGTGGTTCAGCCCGGCTTTGATGGCGAACACCAGCTTGGGAAACACGGCAGTTTTGTGATTTTTACCCAGCCCGGCGATGCGGTTACGCAGGATCGACTGCTGGATCAGGCGCGCTGCCCAGCTGGTACCGAGGCCGAAGCCGAAGGTGACAAACGGCGTCTGGCCGTTGGCGGTGTGCAGCGTATTGACCTCATACTCCAGCGACTGAAAGGCGTCGTAGCACTCTTTTTCGGTGCGCGCGCGGGCATAGGCTTCGGCGTCGGCAATCTGCCATTCGTCGGCGGTGGCGCGGTGTTTAGCCAGGCTGGCATCCACGAACGGCGCCAGCACTTCATCAATACGGTTAATGGTGGTGCCCCCGTAAATATGGCTGGCGACCTGGGCGATGATCTGCGCGGTGACGGCGGTGGCGGTGGAGATCGACTTAGGCGGTTCGATCTCGGCGTTACCCATTTTGAAGCCGTGCGTCAGCATGCCCCGCAGGTCGATCAGCATGCAGTTAAACATCGGGAAAAACGGCGAGTAGTCGAGATCGTGATAGTGGATCTCGCCGCGCTCATGGGCGCTGACCACATCACGCGGCAGCATATGCTGACGGGCGTAGTGTTTGGCGACGATCCCGGCCAGCAGATCGCGCTGAGTGGGGATCACCTTGCTATCCTTATTGGCATTTTCATTGAGTAGCGCCGGATTACTCTGTTCGATCAGCCCGCGGATCTCATGGTTAAGGCGCCCGCGCAGTTCACGCGCAACATCGCGGTCGTGGCGATACTCAATATAGCTGCGCGCCAGCTGTGGGTAACGTCCGGCCATCAGCTGGTTTTCGACCGCCTGCTGCACTTCGGCAATATCCACCTGCGGGCGCTGCATCAGCTGGTGGCTAATCAACCTGGCGACGGAAGTACAGTAATCTTCATCGTTTATCTGTGCTGCCTGCGCGGCCGCGTGGATCGCCGCCGCAATGCGTGCCGGATCGAAATTTACCCGACATCCGTCGCGTTTAATCACCTGAGTTGCCACTGCGCTTCCCCTATATGTAGTTTTTCAGGGCTATGGTAAGCGCTATATGTAGTGTTTTCTCGTGGAATATTGGCCGTTTTATTGATTTGCCACAAGGAACCTGTCGGCAGCGATTTTCATCTGCGACTCAGATAACCGTTGAACGCTTCAGGCAAAACAGCGCAGCAATAAACAGCGCACCCGCACCGGCGATAATCGATATTTTCAACGGGTCGCCCTGACCCTGCAGCAGGCCGGTCATCAGCGGTCCGCACACCTGGCCAATGCCGTAGGTAAAGGTCACCAGCGCCATCAGGTTGATGCCGGCAGGAACCGGCAGTTTTTTTGCCAGCGGCATCACCAGCGCGGTGGTGCCCATAAAGGTGAAACCAAAGCCGAGACAGCAGAGGATTAGCAGCAGCGGTGAGTGGCCGTTCAGCGACAGCAGCACGCAGATGGCCTGCAAAACCAGATTGAAAATCAGTGAAAAGGTGATGCCAAAGCGGTGCTCCATCAGCAGCCAGAAAAAACAGCCGGGGATAATCGCCAGCCCGACCAGCGACCACAGATGCTGTGAAACCACACTATCCGCAAGCTGGTGCGAGATCAGCGGCAGGAAGGTGGCGACAATGATGTAGCCGAACCCGGCCAGGCCATAAACGATCGCCAGCTGCCACCAGCCCACCACGCTGCTTTTTCGTCTCGGTATCTGCTGAGATTCAGGGGTGAAGGCGATGGCGGTGGGGGATAAGATAACCAGCAGCACCAGCAGGATCAGGCCGATTACGCCCGCGCCAAGCCACAGCGAGGCGGCATGCAGCTGAAGCGCAATCCCACAATTGACGTACTCATTGCCGAGCAGAATGCCCACGCCAACGCCGGAAAATAGCGAAGCGGTAACCCAGTGATTATTGGTGTGGTGCAGGACGGTGACTGAGCCAAAAATCATCAGTGCGGCACTGGCCAGCCCCGCCAGAAAGCGCACCGCCAGCGCCATATTAACCCGATCTACCCCCGCCATTGCGAAGAGCAGCAGCACGGAAAGCACGGCAAAAATAAACACCATATTTTGCGAGCGCGGGCGGTGAAAGCCACTCCATGAAAACAGCAGGCTGCCGACCAGGTAGCCACCGTAGTTGGCACTCGCCAGCCACGCCAGCTGGGGAAAAGTAAAGATTTTCTCCTCCAGCATTTTCGGCAGCATCGGCGTATATAAGAAACGGCTGATGCCAACGCCCAGGGCCAGCAGCAGCACGCCATAAAAGGCGGTGCGGATATTAGTATGAATAAGCCGTTCTTTATCGCTATGCGCCATGAATAATATTCCTTTTATCCATCATTGAGAGCGTGAAAGGTTAGCATGCGGTGCCATGATGAATACGTTACCTTTAGTGTGTTCAGGACGCTGTTTATTTAATTCAGCCTGATTAGTCAACTTTAGCCTTTTTTGATATTTCATACGGCACGTTGAGCGCAGAATAAACTCAGCTGCTGCTATTTAATAAAAAAACTTCAGCTAACAGGGGTTATAATATGAGTAAAATAAGCATCGCTATTATCGGCGCCGGTTCGAGAGGTATCAGCCTGTTGGAAAGAATAGTCACACTGTATCCTGACTATTGTCCCAATAAGCAAATGGAAATATGGCTGATTGATAAAAATGAAGCGGGATTTGGCGTGCACTTAGCGAACCAGCCCGGCTACTTTCTGGCTAACACCGTCGCTTGTCAAATCACCCTGTATGGTGACGAAAGCGTCGCCGCTGCCGGAAATATACGTCAGGGCCCCGACTTATATCAGTGGGCGCGTGACCAGGGTTATAAAAAATCAGGGCAGTTGTACTCCAGGCTTTCTCAGGGAGAAGAGATTTCGCCTGACGACTATCTGCCGCGCACGCTGTTAGGGGAGTATCTTAACTCAGTCTATTTGAGTATTTTGCACAACCTTCCTCCAGGTATTACGCTGAACGTCATTCGCGGTTATGCCGTTCAGGTCAGTTCGTTTTCAAACCATACGGTTAAGATCAAGTTAGATAATGATTTAAAAATAAAGGCCAACTATCTTTTTCTCGCGACCGGACACGGTGAAAGCCGGTCGACGGAAGAGGACCTGCGTATTCAACGCTTCGTTTCGGGTAACCTGCATAAAAATAAATCACTGCGCTATATTCGGCGCCCCTACGAGCTGCGTAAATATAGCCACGTTGCCAGGGCCAGCAAGGTGATTATCGGCGGAATGGGTTTAACCACCTACGACATTATTGCCAGACTGACCTGCGGCTGCGGGGGGCGATTTAGCGACGCCGGTCATCGCCTGATTTATCACCCATCCGGTGATGAACCGCAAATTTACATTTATTCCCGGCAGTCGCTGCCTGCAGGCAGCCGTGGCGTGAATCAGAAGGGGGCCAGCGGGCGCTATCTGGCGCATTTTTTCACCCTGGATGCCATCGATCGCTTACGCCAGAGGACAGCGCAGGGAAAAATCGACTTTGTTGCCGACCTGCTGCCGCTGTTGATCAAAGAAATGTGTTACGTCTACAGCTGCGTCGAGCGGGGGGAATGGACGCAGGCTCGGGATTATCAGGCCGGTGCGGCTGAACGTGAGGCGATGAATCAGCTCTTCTATCCGCATCAGGGGTTAACCTTTTCGACCCTTGAAGAGTGGCGGGCATGGTTTAAAGCCCTGCTGATAAAGGATATTGCTGACGCTGAAAAGGGCAATGTTGACGGCGCACTCAAGGCCGCTGCCGATGTCATCAGGGATACGCGCGATATTCTGCGTTATGCCATCAACTACGGTGGATTGACGCCACAATCGCATCGTCAGTTTCTGAGTGAGTTTTGCCCGATATTCAACCGTATTGCGGTGGGGCCGCCCTTAAGGCGTAATCAGGAGTTACTGGCTCTACTCGAGAGCGGCGTAGTTGCGCTGGCGGGCGGGCCCGCTGCCCGATTAATGTGTCAGCCGGAAAGCGGCCATTTTGCCCTGTATACCTCTTTTACACAGGAAGAGAGCGTGACGCTGGCTGATATCCTGATTAAAGCCCGTATTGCGCCATTTTCACCCGCCAGCGACAACTCAAGGCTCTACCATAATCTGCTGGCTGAAGGGGTGGTCAGGCCCTATGACAATGAGGGGTTTCTCGCGGGCGGGATAGATATCGACAGGCAGCACCACGTCATCAGCCGTAAAAAAATCAGTCAGAAGAACATCTATGCCCTGGGTCCGCCGGTGGAAGGGCCGAACTATTTTACCTATGTGCTGCCGCGCCCGGCGGTGAACTCAACGGCACTGCAGGAGGCCGCGCGTTGTGTCGTCGACATGTATCAAAATATCCGTAAACACGCGGGCTGCTGATGCGATCTGCAGTCCGTCACTGTGCTGCGATATTTTTTGCCGTCCTGAAGTGCCATGGCGGTTGCATTAAACCCTGAGGAGTTACTACTATTGTCGGTTGCTGTAGAGCGAACCCCATTCCGCTCTGGTTACTCAGGGATACTGCCCGATGTCGTCCGTCGCTTATAATGAAAAACAGGTCATTCGCTGGCTCGGTGCGCGAACCGTTGCGCGCGCGCGCGATTTGATCGCCAGCGTGCAAAATATAGCGTGGCAGAACACCCTGTTGACCGGCGAAGTACCGGGGCGCAAAGCGGAACCTTTCAACGTTATCGTCCACTTCAGCCGCCCGCAGGGCAGGCTGCATGCCAGCGGCGAGTGCAGCTGCGCGGTGAAAAATAACTGCAAGCACGTGGCGGCGCTGATGCTGGCCAACCTGCAACCGCGCCAGCCGAAGATCGCGGTGGCGCTTGAGACGATTCAGGCCGAGCCGGTGCCGGTCCTGCAGCTGGAGTCACGCGCCAAATTTATCAGCGGTTATGGCCACTACGGGCATCGCCAGAAGCGCCTCGACTTCGCCGCGGTCAGCTTTGACTACGCCGGAGTCAGGGTGGAGGCCAATAGCCGGGCCGAGAGTTTCGCCGACCGCACAGGCCAGCGCTTTCACGTTCAGCGCCAGGCTGAAGAGGAGCAGTCGTGGCTGGCGCAGATCGCCAGCATCGGGCTGCGGACTATTCCTGCAGGCCATATCTACACTCCGGCGCCGCTGCCGCCAGCGATCTTCGCACCGGAATCTCCCGGCCTGTGGCGCGACTTTATCAAAAAAGGCCTGCCGGCCCTGCGCAGGCGCGGCTGGCGCGTCAGTATGGACGACGATTTCACCTGGAATATCACCGAGGTGGAAGCGATAGAAGGGCGCGCCGTACAGGGCGATGATGGCTGGTTCGATCTGGAGCTGGCCATGAAAATCGGCCGCCGTCGCGTGCGGCTGGAACCGCTGCTGGCACGCTTTTTTGCCGCCGATCGTCGCTGGATGTCCGGCAATCTCAGCCTGATCCCCGATGATGAACAGATTGAGCTGCGCGACGAGCGCAACCAGCGCCTGCTGTTCCGCGCCGCACAGCTGAAACCGCTGGTCGGCAATCTGATCGATCTGTTTGACAGTGAAAGCCCACAGCCGCTGAGATTAGCCGCATGGGATGTCGGCCGCCTCAGCCAGGCCGATGACCGCAGCCGCTGGATATTTGACGGCGACAACGCGGTGCACCAACTTGCGGAGCGCCTCAACGGCAATACGGGGGTACAGCCGGTGGCGCCCCCTGCCGGGCTTCGGGCCACGCTGCGCGACTATCAGCAGCAGGGCGTTAACTGGATGCAGTTCCTGCGTCAGCACCAGCTGGCTGGGGTACTGGCGGATGATATGGGGTTAGGTAAAACCATTCAGACGCTGGCGCACCTGCTGGTGGAGAAAGAAGCGGGGCGGCTCGACCGCCCTGCGCTGATCGTGGTGCCGACCACGCTGGTGCACAACTGGTGCTGCGAAGCCGCGCGTTTCGCCCCCGATCTGCGCGTGCTGGCGCTGACCGGCCCGCAGCGCAAAGAGTTTTACCACAGCATTGAACAGTATGACGTGGTGATCACTACCTACTCGCTGCTGTGGCGCGACCAGCCGCAGCTGGTGGCGCATTACTACCACCTGCTGATCCTTGATGAGGCGCAGTACGTGAAAAACAGCGCCTCGCGCGCTGCCTCGGTGATCCGCATGCTGAAAACCCGTCACCGCCTGTGCCTGACCGGTACTCCGCTGGAAAACCACCTCGGCGAGCTGTGGTCGCAGTTTGACTTCCTGCTGCCCGGTTTTCTCGGCAGCGAACGTGACTTTACCCAGCACTGGCGTATTCCGGTGGAGCGCAACGGCGACAGGGTGCGGCGCGAGCTGCTAGCGAAGCGCGTGCGGCCATTTATGCTGCGCCGCCGTAAGCAGGAGGTGGCGAAAGAGCTGCCGCCGAAAAACACCATTGTGCGCAGCGTGGCGCTCGACGGCGCCCAGCGCGAATTGTATGACCTGGTGAAATCGGCAATGCAGGACCGCGTGCAGCTGGCGGTGCAGCAGCAGGGCGCGGGGCGCAGCCATCTGCTGGTGCTGGATGCGCTGCTCAAGCTGCGCCAGATCTGCTGCGATCCGCGCCTGCTGGCCGACCCGCGCGCCGGGAAGGTCAAGCACTCGGCCAAGCTGGCGCTGCTGCGTGAGATGCTGCACGATCTGCTGGCGGAAGATCGCCGGATTCTGATCTTCTCGCAGTTCACCACCATGCTGGCGATCATCGCGGAAGAGCTGACTAAAGCTCGCATCCCGTTTGTCACCCTCACCGGCAGCACCCGCGATCGCACTGCGCCGGTCGAACGCTTCCAAAACGGCGAAGTGCCGGTGTTTCTGATTAGCCTTAAGGCGGGCGGCGTGGGTCTGAACCTGACGGCGGCGGATACCGTGATCCACTACGATCCCTGGTGGAACCCGGCGGCAGAAAATCAGGCCACCGATCGCGCATACCGCTTAGGTCAGGATAAACCGGTATTTGTCTATAAGCTGATCGCTGCCGATACCATAGAAGAGAAGATTGTGGCGCTGCAGCAGCAGAAAGCCGATCTGGCGGGGGAGATCCTTGATGACGAGCTGAGCGAACCCAGCCAGTTTAGCCCGGACGATTTAACCGCACTTTTCTCATAAATAAGTCGGGGTCAGGCAGGCCTGACCCCTCCCTCAATCCTACGCGTTCTGCCCGATGCGGCGCTCGTCGGCCATGCAGGCCGCGGCGGTAAACAGAATATCCGCCGAAGAGTTCAGCGCGGTTTCCGCTGAGTCCTGCAATACGCCGATAATAAAGCCGACCGCCACCACCTGCATCGCCACCTCATTGGGTATGCCAAACATGTTACAGGCCACCGGGATCAGCAGCAGCGAGCCGCCCGCCACGCCGGATGCGCCGCAGGCGCAAATCGAGGCCACCAGGCTCAGCAGAATAGCCGTGGCCACATCCACCTGAATCCCCAGCGTATGCACCGCCGCCAGCGTCAGTACGGTGATGGTGATCGACGCGCCGGCCATGCTGATATTGGCACCGATCGGAATCGAGACCGAATAGGTGTCTTCATCCAGGCCCAGCTTTTTCGCCAGTGCCATATTCACCGGAATATTGGCGGCTGAGCTGCGGGTAAAGAACGCGGTCACGCCGCTTTCACGCAGGCAGGTAAAGACCAGCGGATACGGATTACGGCGGATCTGCCACCACACCAGCAGCGGGTTGAACACCAGCGCCATCAGCAGCATACAGCCGATCAGCAGCCCCAGCAGGCTGGCATAATCCCACAGCGCATCGAAGCCGGTAGAGGCGAGGATCGAACCGACCAGCCCGAAAATGCCGATCGGCGCAAAGCGGATCACAATACGCACCAGGCGGGTGACTGCATCGGATGCATCGTTGAGGAAAGTGCGGGTGCTCTCGCTGCTGTGGCGGAAGGCAAAGCCAAGGCCGATCGCCCACACCAGAATGCCGATGTAGTTGGCGTTCATCAGCGCGCTAATCGGGTTCGACACCATGCTCATTAGCAGGCCGTGCAGCACTTCAAGGATGCCGGAAGGCGGCACGATCTCGCTGCTGGCCGCGCGCAGCGTCAGGTTCTGCGGCAGCAGATGGCTGGCAACCACCGCGACAACGGCAGCGCAGAAGGTGCTGAGCAGATAGAGGATAACGATCGGGCGGATATTGGTCTTCTGCCCCTGCTGGTGGTTAGCTATCGACGAGATCACCAGCACCAGCACCAGCAGGGGGGCCACGGCTTTCAGCGCGCTGACAAACAGCTCGCCGAGCAGGCCAACCGCCAGCGCATGACTTTTCGAGAACCAGGCCAGGGCAATACCGGCCAGCAGTCCAATCATAATTTGTGTTACCAGGCTGCCCTGAATCAGGCGCTGTATCAGCCCGCGTCCGCTGTTTTCTGTCCGCATAATATTAAATCGCTATTGTTATCGGTGTGTCTGAGAGTTTGCGAGGGGCAGTATAAGGAAATGTTCTGACAGGGGAAGGGAAAAATCAGGTTTTGTCACCTGCGGGCCAGGCATCGGCCCGGGCTGACCACCTGAGTAACAGTGATAAATGGCATAGCGGGGGGCGCACTATGCCGGCACTGCGGTGGTTCTAATATCAGCTACCTGAGTATCTGCTCCCCCCGGTCAATCACTCCTGACGCAGCTGCAAATCGAGCGGCGTTTTGCTCGGCTCACCGCCAATCTCGCGCGCCAGCTTCGGCACCATATAGCCTGACACCATGCTCAGCAGCTGGCGCATGATGGCGCGTGCTTCATCGTCGGAGACATAAAAGTGCGCGGCACCCTGCACTTTATCCAGCACGTGCAGGTAATAAGGCAGGATCCCGGCGTCAAACAGCGCATTGCTCAGCTGCGCAAGGGCGGGGGCATTATCGTTAACGCCGCGCAGCAGCACGCTCTGATTGAGCAGCGTTACCCCGGCACGTTTCAGCATGCGCATGCCGTGGCGCAGATCGTCGTCAATCTCCTGCGCGTGGTTAATGTGCGTGACCATCAGCGTTTGCAGACGCGACTGCGCCAGCCGCTGGCACAGCGCTTCGGTAATGCGTTTCGGGATCACCACCGGTAGGCGGCTGTGAATGCGCAGGCGCTTCAGATGCGGGATCTGCTCCAGTTCGCCGATCAGCCAGTTCAGTTCATGATCCTTCGCCATCAGCGGATCGCCGCCGGAGAAAATAATCTCATCCAGTTCTGGCTGTTGTCGGATATACTCCAGGGCCTGCTGCCAGTTGCGTTTGTTGCCCTGGTTGTCCGAGTAAGGAAAATGGCGGCGGAAGCAGTAACGGCAATTGACGGCGCAGCCGCCTTTGACCAGCAACAGCGCACGATTACGATATTTATGTAACAGACCCGGCACCACGCTGCTCTGCTCATCGAGCGGATCGGTACTGTAGCCCGGTGCATCGACAAACTCCTGCTTTGAGGTGATCACCTGTAGCAGCAGCGGATCCTGCGGATCGCCTTTGCGCATACGTGCCGCAAAGGCGCGCGGGACGCGCAGGGCGAAAAGACGCCGTGCGTCATGGCCTGAAACCAGTTCAGGGTGATGTTGCAACGCTAAAAGTTGCAGTAATTCATCCGGATCAGTGATTACATCAGCAAGTTGATGCAACCAATCTTCTCGCACAGGGGGATTTAGGGTTACAATGTGTGCCATTTTTTTGGCTAAGTACCAGTTATAAATTGTAGAGGGCCTTCATGGCGACTTATTCTAGCAACGATTTCCGTCCCGGTCTTAAAATCATGTTCGAAGGCGAGCCTTATGCCATCGAATCAAGCGAGTTTGTTAAGCCGGGTAAAGGGCAGGCATTCGCACGCGTAAAAATGCGTCGTCTGCTGACCGGAAGCCGCGTTGAGAAAACTTTCAAATCTACCGACTCCGCTGAAGGCGCTGACGTAGTAGATACCAACCTGAACTACCTGTACAACGACGGCGAGTTCTTCCACTTTATGCACCCGGAAACCTTCGAACAGCACCCTGTTGAAGCGAAAACCGTTGGCGATGCGGCTAAATGGCTGCTGGACAATGCAGAGTGCATCGTGACCCTGTGGAACGGCAAACCTATCCAGGTTCTGCCACCGAACTTCGTTGAGCTGGAAATCACCGATACTGACCCAGGCCTGAAAGGCGACACGGCAGGTACCGGCGGCAAGCCAGCGACTCTCTCTACCGGTGCGGTAGTGAAAGTGCCCCTGTTTGTGCAGATTGGCGAAGTGATTAAAGTTGATACCCGTTCTGGCGAATACGTTTCCCGCGTAAAATAAGCCCGATCGAAGGGGCCTGGCATCGTCAGGCCCTTCTTACGTTTCCCCTCAATTTCTTTTATCCCGCAAAACATGCAGGTAGATAAATTACGGCTATGCTTATATCGCTGTGCTTATCTCTAATTAAAAGGAAATTGCTATGAAGAAAAGTATTGTTGCTGTTCTTTCTGTTCTGGTGCTCTCTTCGGTGCTGACGGCCTGTAACACCACGCGCGGCGTGGGTGAAGACGTTGAAGCCGGCGGTAAAGCTATTCAGAAAAGCACTAACTGATCGGTATGATGGGCCGGTGCCTGCGCACCGGCTTTGCTATTGCTGATTCACCCAGATCAGTTTATCCACGGCGAACCCTTCCTGACGTGCCTGTGATACCAGCTGTTCCTTTACCTGCGGCGCCAGCTGCGGCGTGCGCGACAGGATCCACAGATATTCCCGATTCGGCCCGCATACCAGCGCGTGCTGATAATCCTTATCCAGCGCAATCACGTTGTAGCCACCGTAGAACGGCCCGAAGAACGAGACTTTCAGCGCGGCCTGCTGCGGGGATCCGGTAAAGTACGCTTTGCCGATACTCTCCTGCCACTTCTGCTTCTTAGGGTTGAAACCCCGGTTGACCACCTTCAGGCCACCGTCGTCACGCTTGCTGTAGGTCGCCGTCACGTGATCTAAACCACGTTCAAACGGATGGTTAAGGCGGGCGATCTCATACCAGCTGCCAAGATAGCGATCGGCGTCGAAGCCGGAGATCGGGGTGATCCCTTTGGGTGGGGTGGTGGTGCAGGCAACAGAGAGTAGCGCGGCGCCGCCGGCGGTGATCATTTTCCACAGTGACATAGGCCATTCCTTTTATAATGAATGGCCTGAGTATAGTCCCGATTTCCCCCGAAGCATCATCGTCGCGGTTTTAAACCCACAGCCAGCACGATGATCGTGTGGGATGAGCTCGGCCTGAGGTAAGCCGGACGTCACGCGGCAGGGATGCCGCGTGCCGAGGCCCGCAGGGAGCGTCTTTTGCCGTTCCGGCGTGCTCAGGCCGAGCTCAGCCGGATTACTGAACGTTTAGCAATGGAGATCTTTTCTAAAGATCCCTCTGTGAAATGCCCGGCCAGCTATTACACGGCAATCACCCCAATCACCGCGACTGCACTCAGCACGGCGGCAATGCCGTAGCACAGCAGTTTGCTGCGCGGGATGTGCACTTTCAGGTCGTGCAGGCTGTGGTGCAGGCGATGCAGGCTGCACCACAGCGGCAGCACAATCACCAGCAGCAGCAGCAGCCTGCCGCCGGGCGACTGCGCGAAGCCAACAATGCGCTGATAGCTGAATGCATCGGCTGAAGCCCAGCCCAGCGGCAGCAGCAGGCCGACCAGCAGCACCATTACCGGGCTGACCAGCGCGGCCCACATCCCCCCAGCACCAAACAGCCCCCAGAAAAGGGGTTCATCCGAACGTTGCGGTTGCGTTTTCATCTTCTCTCCTCAGGCGTTTAGCGCCACGCTCAGCACCACGGCGGTGATAACGATAAATGCTGCCCACAGCCCTTTGATCACCGGCTCCGGCGACAGCTTTTCCCCTTTAACGATAATAATCTGCGCCTTGGGGGCCAGATCGAACCAGGTTTTACTGTGCAGCAGCGCTGCCGCCAGCGTGACGAGGTTCAGCAGCAGCACGATGGGGTGCTGGAGGAAATCAACGAATCCTGCCCAGCTCTGCGGCCCGTTTTTCAGGGCAAACAGCCCGGCGATCAGCTCAATGCTGAACCACAGCGCCGGCAGCGCCGTGCCTTCACGCAGCATATAGAAACGGTAAAACGCCAGCGACTGCCACCAGCTGCCGCGCATCGGGCGAACATAAGCGTTACGTTTTGTGGTCATCACAGCCTCCTTAATGGGGTTTCAGCATGGCAATCAGGAAATCTTTACTGCTTTCAATTTTGCCCTGCTGGATGGCGGCGGCCGGGTCGACGTGTTTCGGGCACACCTGCGAACAGAAGCCGACAAACGTACAGCTCCACACGCCGTTGGCGCCGTTGAGCTGCGGCATGCGCTCTGCCTTGCCCCGGTCGCGGCTGTCAAGGTTATAGCGGTGGGCGAGGGTGATGGCCGCCGGGCCAATAAATTCCGGGTTAAGACCAAACTGCGGGCAGGCGGCGTAGCACAGGCCGCAGTTGATGCAGCCGGAGAACTGGTGGTATTTCGCCATCTGCCCCGGCGTCTGCAGACCCGGGCCTTCACTGGCGCTGCGCGTATTGCCGATGATCCAGGGTTTGATCGCTTCCAGGCTCTCGATAAAGTGGGTCATATCGACCACCAGGTCACGCTCGATCGGGAAGTTCGCCAGCGGCTCAACCTTGATGCCATGAGGATAATCACGCAGGAAGGTTTTACAGGCCAGCTTCGGCACGCCGTTGACCATCATGCCGCAGGAGCCGCAGATCGCCATGCGGCATGACCAGCGGTACGAAAGGTCAAAGGCGAGGTTATCTTTGATAAAGCCGAGCGCATCGAGCAGCGAGGTTTGCTCATCCCACGGCACGGTAAAGAACTCGTGGCGCGGCAGGCGGTCGGTTTCCGGGTTGTAGCGCAGAATTTCAATTTCACGCTGCCTGATGTCACTCATGGGCGGGCTCCTTGGTGGCTTTCTCCTCAGACGCCGCACCGTAAACGCGGGCGGCAGGCGGCAGGCGGGTGATGGCGACCGGCTGATAGCTCACCGTTGGCGCCCCCTGGGCGTTGAATGTGGTCAGGGTGTGGCACAGAAAGTGTTCGTCATCGCGGGTGGTGCAGCCTTCATCCAGCCGCTGGTGCGCACCTCTCGACTCTCTGCGCCCAATAGCCGAGTGCGCCATGCATTCGGCCACGTCCAGACCGTGCCCCAGCTCGACGGTGTAGAGCAGCTCAGTGTTAAACACGCTGGAGCTATCGGTGACGCGCACGTTGTTAAAGCGCTCTTTCAGCTCGGCCAGCTTGTCGATAGTCTTCTGCATCAGCTCGGTGGTGCGGTAGATACCGCAGCCCTCTTCCATCGCCATGCCCATCTCATCGCGCAGCTGCGCCAGGTTCTCGCCACCCTGCGGATTAACCCGCCCGTAAAGCCGCTTTTTGATGTCGCTGCTCTGGGCGCTCAGCGCGGCATCCTGCGCTTTATGCGGTTGCGAAGCGCGCTGTGCGGCCTGCTCACCGGCCAGGCGGCCAAACACCACCAGCTCGGCCAGCGAATTAGAACCCAGTCGATTGGCACCGTGTAACCCGACGGACGAGCATTCACCGACGGCGTACAGCCCCTGAACGGGCGTTTCGCACTGCGCATTCGTCTCAATGCCGCCCATGGTGTAGTGTGCGGTCGGGCGCACCGGGATCGGCGCGACGATGGGATCGACGCCGACATAGGCTTTGCTCAGCTCGCAGATAAACGGCAGCCGCTCGCGCAGCTTTTTCTCCCCGAGGTGGCGCAGGTCGAGATACACCACATCGCCGCGCGGCGTGGAAATGGTGCGGCCAGCACGCCACTCGTGCCAGAAAGCCTGTGAAACCTTATCGCGCGGGCCGAGCTCCATATATTTGTTTCTCGGTTCGCCGAGCGGCGTTTCCGGCCCCATGCCGTAATCCTGCAGGTAGCGGTAGCCCTCTTTATTGACCAGAATACCGCCCTCACCGCGACAGCCTTCGGTCATCAGGATGCCGGAACCCGGCAGGCCGGTTGGGTGATACTGCACAAACTCCATATCGCGCAGCGGCACGCCGTGGCGGAATGCCATAGCCATGCCGTCCCCGGTGACGATGCCGCCGTTGGTGTTGTAGCGGTAGACGCGGCCCGCCCCGCCGGTGGCGAGGATCACCGACCGGCCGCGCACTTCCAGCAGCGTGCCCTCCATCATATTCATCGCCACCAGACCGTGCGTCACGCCGTCATCCACCAGCAGGTCGAGAACGAAATGCTCATCCAGGCGCTGGATCTGCGGATATTTCAGCGAGGTCTGAAACAGGGTATGCAGCATATGGAAGCCGGTTTTATCAGCGGCAAACCAGGTGCGTTCGATCTTCATCCCGCCGAAGCGGCGCACGTTGATCGAACCATCTTCTTTGCGGCTCCACGGGCAGCCCCAAAGCTCCAGCTGCGCCATCTCCTGCGGACAGTGTTCAACAAAGTAGTCGACCACCGGCTGCTCGCACAGCCAGTCGCCGCCCGCTACGGTGTCGTGAAAGTGGGAATCGAAGCTGTCCTGCTGCTGGGTCACGGCGGCAGCCCCGCCCTCGGCGGCAACCGTGTGGCTGCGCATCGGATAGACTTTGGAAATCAGCGTAATCTTCAGTTTCGGGTTGGCTTCTGCGGCGGCGATTGCCGCCCGCAGTCCCGCTCCACCAGCGCCGACAATCACCAGATCGGTATTCAGGGTCTGCACGGTTTACTCCCCATTATGGATGTTTTTCAGGCTTACCAGAGAGATAGCGGCAGGCTTAGCCCGCCAGTCGTCGCCCAGTATAGGTGGGTTAAAAATGCGCTAATTTGATGTGTTCGGGCATTTGGGTGGGTTGCTGGCAAAAAGTCAGCGCAGGTGCCATAAAGGGAGATGAGGGTTTTATTTCGTGGTGAATTGTGTGTTGCTGCGGCGACAGGTAGACTTCCTCCCCCTGACTGACTTAGAGGTAGCAACATGAGCGAAACGTCCAGCTGGCAGCCAAGCGCACCCATCGCAAACTTATTAAAACGTGCGGCGATTATGGCTGAAATCCGGCGTTTCTTTGCCGATCGTGGCGTTCTGGAAGTGGAAACCCCGGCGATGAGCCAGGCGACGGTGACCGATGTCCACCTGTTCCCGTTCCAGACGCGCTTTGTCGGTCCGGGGGCGGCGGCAGGGGTTGACCTCTACCTGATGACCAGCCCGGAGTACCATATGAAGCGCCTGCTGGCGGCGGGGAGCGGCCCGATTTATCAGCTGTGCCGCAGCTTCCGCAATGAAGAGATGGGCCGTCACCACAACCCGGAATTCACCATGCTGGAGTGGTATCGTCCGCATTACGATATGTACCGCCTGATGAACGAGGTTGATGACCTGATGCAGCAGGTGCTGGAGTGCGCCCCGGCGGAAACCCTCTCTTACCAGCAGGCATTTATCCGCCATCTGGAGATTGACCCCCTGTCGGCGGATAAAGCGCAGCTGCGCGAAGTGGCGGAGAAGCTCGGCGCAGGCGATTTGGCCAACCGCGAGGAAGATCGCGATACCCTGCTGCAGCTGCTGTTTATGCTCGGCGTGGAGCCGGAGATCGGCAAAGAGAAACCCGCCTTTGTTTACCACTTCCCGGCGACCCAGGCGGCGCTGGCGGAGATCAGCACCGAAGATCACCGCGTGGCGGAGCGTTTTGAGGTCTACTTCAAGGGCATCGAGCTGGCGAACGGCTTCCGTGAATTGACCGACAGCCGCGAGCAGCGGTTGCGCTTTGAGCAGGATAACCGCAAGCGCGCCAAAGCCGGGCTACCGCAGCAGCCGATTGATACCAACCTGCTGGACGCCCTGGCGCACGGTATGCCGGATTGTTCCGGCGTGGCGCTGGGCGTCGATCGTATTGTGATGCTGGCGCTGAAGGCGGAAAAGCTGAGCGATGTCATCGCCTTTACCGTCGATCGTTGCTAAGCCGGGTTTCACCCTGGCGTCAGCTCTGCATCCCGATTGCCCGCGCCGCTTCCATCAACGCATAGCGGTAGCCGCGAATGCCGTAACCGCAGATCACGCCCTGCGCCACGTCTGACAGATACGAATGGTGACGGAATGGCTCACGCTTGTGCACGTTGGTGATATGCACCTCCCACAGCGGCAGCGCGACGGCGGTGACCGCATCGCGGATCGCCACCGAGGTGTGCGTCCACGCCGCGGGATTGATCACCAGCGCCTGCGCGTGCAGGCGCGCCTGCTGGATCCACTCTATCATCTCGCCTTCGTGGTTGGTCTGGCGAAACTCAATCGCCACGTCTAGCTCCCGGGCGCTGGCGCGACACAGCGCTTCAACGCTGGCGAGGGTATCAGAGCCGTAGGTTTCCGGTTCGCGGGTGCCCAGCAGGTTGAGGTTAGGGCCGTTCAGTACATAGATAGTTCTCATCATGACTCCTGTGATTCAGTAAAGCCAAACAGCCGCTTTGGCGTGTGCCACAGCACCTGGCGGCGGCGTTTCTCGTCGGGGATCAGCTGTTCAATCAGCATCAATTGAGTGCCCATATCCATCCGCTCTCCTGCACGCAGAAACGGCCAGTCAGAGCCCCACATGCAGTTCTCCGCGCCAAACGCCTCCAGCAGCGCCAGCAGGTATGGGTGGCCATCTTTCCAGGGATAGTGCTGATGGGAAAACTTCGCCAGCCCGGAGAGCTTCACGCTGGTCCGCTGCTGGCCTGCCAGCGACAGCAGCGCCTGAAACGCGGGCTGCGCCAGCCCGGCGCTGACGTCCGGCCTGCCAGAGTGGTCAATCAGCAGGCGCGTGCGCGTGCGCGACAGCATCGGCATCAGCGCGGGCAGCTGATCGTTCTGCACCTGAATCTGGGCGAAGAGATCCAGCTCTGCCAGCCTGCCCATCAGGGCATCCAGCTGCACAAAGGGCTCAGTGCCCAGCATCGCCACGTTCAGCGCAATGCCGACAATTCCCTGCGCCTGCAGGCTGGCGAGCGTGTCGCTGTCCACGTCACGCGGCACCACCGCAATCCCCTTAAAACGCCCCGCGCCGCGCTTGATGGTATCCAGCAGGCAGCGGTTGTCGGTGTTATAGCCTGAGGTCGGGCCGACAATCAGCGAGTGGCGAATGTGGTAAGCCTGCATCACCGCCCGGTAGTAATCCGGCGTCGCCAGCTCGTGGCCGTCAGGGTTATAGGCGCTCTCGGGCGCCCAGGGAAAATTCGCCGGATCAAATACGTGGTGATGGCAGTCGATAACCGGTTGCGTCAACATCAGTCTGCTTTCCCCGCCACAGAGTAGAGGACCTGCTGATTGCGCGTCTGCTGGAACTGTTCCAGCGTCTCTCCGCGCATCGCCGAGTAGATATGCAGGTTCGAGACACCCACCACCGCGCCCAGTTTTTCCAGCAGGAAGAAGCTGACGCCGTAGTGGATCATGCCGCGCCAGTCGAGCTGATTGATCAGCGTTTGCTCTTCAGCGGTCAGCCCGGCTTCATCAAACAGCGCCTGCGGCGCGTCGCGGAAGCGCTTACGCCATTCCGGCTGGATCATGCGGTGCAGGAAGCGATTAATGCGCAGGGCCTTCAGGCTGCGTGCCTGGGTGAACGGATAGGTGCCCGGCAGCTTTTCCACGCCGTTCATCTGCAGGTTGATCTTATCGCGCTGGCGCTGATGCACATCGACCGGCGCCTCGCGCGACTGGTTTTCGAGGATCAGCGTGGCAATCCCGGTCATCGACGGCAGATAGTAGTCCTGATGCAGTTTCTCCACGTTGGCCGACAGCGCGCCGCGCATAATCAGCCACATAATCACTTCCGCCCCCTCCAGACCGCCCAGGGTGGCATATTCGGCGAGCGTAATCTCGGTCAGGCGCTCAGGGTCGTTAATCAGCAGGTCGATAAACTGCGCGTCCCACTCGGGATTATTAAACCCGCAGCGCTCGCCGTGCACCTGGTGCGACACGCCGCCGGTCGCCACCACGGCCACCTTTAAATCTTCCGGGAAGCTTTCAACCGCGCGTTTCAGCGCCTGGCCCAGCTTGTAACAGCGCCGCGCCGTGGGGATGGGGAACTGGAGCACACCGACCGCCAGCGGGACGATCTGCATCGGCCAGCCACCCTGCCAGGGCGCCAGCGCCGACAGTGGCGAAAACAGGCCGTGATCCAGCGCTTTATCCTGGAAGAAGGACATATCGAACTCATCGGCCATCAGGCTGGCGCCAATATGCTGCGACAGGGCGGCATGACCACGCACCGGAGGCAGATCGCGCGCGCCGCCCCCTTCATCCGCAACGGCGTACTGGTCGTCAATGCCCAGCACAAAGGCCGAATAGTGGTCGAAGAAGAATGAGGTGACGTGATCGTTGAACACGTACAGCAGCACGTCCGGTTTCTTCTCCTCCAGCCAGCGCTGCATCGGCGCAAAGCCGTCGAAAATCGGCGCCCAGGCGCCTTCCTGCTGCTTATTGTGATCGACCGCAAAGCCAATCGTAGGGGTGTGAGAAACGGCCAAACCGCCGATAATTTTTGCCATGAGTGGTGACCTCTGGTTTAACGGTTATTCAGGGTACGCGACAGGGACGGCAGGTCATTAAGGTCGATGCCTTTGACCTGACGGGACACCTGAGCAGGATGATGTCGGGTGATTGAAAGCGCCGCTAATACAGCCGGGAGCGACAAAACGATAAAAATAGCGGTCTGCCCCGGGAACACGCCGAGCAGCACGCCGCCCAGGGAAGAGCTGATAATGGCCCCGCTGCGGCCGATGCCGTGCATCCAGCACACGCCGGTGGCGCGCATTTCGGTCGGGTAAAATGCCGGAGAAAATGCCTGCAGGCCGGTCTGCGCACCGTTGATGCAGACCCCCGCAAGGAACACCAGCAGTGCCAGCATCGACGGGCCAAAGCCCCAAATGCCCTGAGAGACGAGGCACAGGCTGCCCATCAGATAGAACAGCGCGATAATATATTTCGCCTTAAAGCGGTCCATCAGCCCGCCGACCAGCAGTCCGCCAACCGTGCCGCCCAGCTGGAACAGGCCCGCAACGATCGCCGCCCGCTCCAGCGTTACGCCGCCAGAACGCATAATGGTCGGCAGCCAGCCGTTCAGCAGATAGATGACGAACAGCCCCATGAAGTAGGTGAGCCACAGCACCAGCGTCCCGCCCGCATAGCCGCGGCTGAACAGCTGCAGCACCTGCGCTTTTTTCGGGATCAGCGGAGCATTGAGAATAAAGGCGGTGCCTGCGGAAAACTCGCCCCCCAGCCGCTGAAGCACGGCAGCGATCTTGTCGCGGCTGACCTTGCGCACCACCATATACATCGCCGATTCCGGCAGTAACCACACCAGCAGCGGCAGCATCAGCAGCGGCAGCAGGCCGCCCAGACCGAGCACGGACTGCCAGCCATAATGCGGCAGCATTCCGGCCGCGACAAACCCGCCCAGCCCCGAACCAATATTAAAACCGCTATACATCACGGTGATCATCAGGCTGCGGCGGCGCTCCGGCATATATTCCGATACCAGGGTCACGCAGTTGGGCATGACCGCACCCAGCCCGAGGCCGGTAAGAAAGCGCAGCGCGCCCATTTCCAGCGGGGTGCGGGCGAAGGCGCTCAGCAGACTGAAGCTGGAGAAGACGGCAATCGACAGCAGCAGGACGCGCTTGCGGCCAAATTTATCGGACCACGGGCCGGCAATCAGTGCACCAAGCGCCACGCCAAACATGGCAGCACCCAAAATAGGCCCCATCTCTGCGTGGCTGATGCCCCAGTCCTCAATCAGCGCCGGAGCAATAAAACCCATCGCCGCCGCGTCGTAGCCATCAAACATGATGATGATGAAACACAGGGCGAGGGTCAGCCACTGGTATCCGGTGATCGGGCGGGAGTCGATCCAGCCTTTTACATCGATAATGTCGTGATTGCTCATAGGATACGCTCTGATTTTTTTATTGATAACGTCTACGGGTTAAGAATTTTCTCTGGCGTGACTCACCTTAAGGAATTCACTCTAACCCGATTACAGGGATAAGTATTATTATTTTTTGCTGTTAAAACAGTTTGTTACGAGTTTCATTGTTTTTACTTCCACTACCAACTTAGGGATAGCCCATAGATTTGTCTGCCATAAAATCGTTATGAGGGTATGAGTTTTGTTTATTTGGTGAGCTGTGTCGTAATTTTATCAATCGGGGGAAGCAGGCAACAAGGGCGAGAAACGCCGAAAGAGGAAGAATGTAAATCTGATTAAATAAATCCGCATCTGCTGACAATTATTGATAAACAGAGTGACTAAATAATAAAGCGTTGTAGAGCAATAAGATAATATTGCGCGTTGCGCAGGGCGGATAATAATGACGATTAAATTAATTACTTTAAGAGACGTGGGTATTTTATTTAGATGGTAATCTGAAATATTAATTTTTATATCCATATGAATTGATGGTGTTTTTATATATCGATAAGTAAAGGGTATGACGCGCGCATGCAGGAATATCCACGCAATAGAAAGCGAATTTAATTAAAATTACAAATGCACTATTTATTGCTAGTTAAGATTAGTCTTAATCCATTTCTATTAACTAAGATGTTAAAACTTATTTCCAGGTCCATCAGTTAATCGATGACAGCGATAATCCGTTTTGCGGAGAAGAGAGGCTATTTTGACGACACTTAAACCCTTGTTAGCTAAAAATCGCAGTTGGGCATCACAGCGACGCCAACGTCATCCGCACTATTTCCAGCAAAATGTCGACGGGCAGCAGCCGCACTCATTGTGGATCGGCTGCTCCGACAGTCGCGTCCCGGCGGAAGTGCTGACCGGGGCGCATCCCGGCGAGCTGTTCGTGCATCGCAACATCGCCAATATGGTGGTCAGCAACGACGATAACTTTATGAGCGTCTTGCAGTATGCGATTGAATACCTGAAGGTTTCACGCATCGTGCTGTGCGGTCACTACGGCTGCGGCGGGGTGCAGGCGGCGCTGACGCTGCCGGATATTCCGCTGTGCGACGAGAACTCCGCGCTGGCGCGGCGCATCACTCAGCTGCGCCAGGCGCTGTCGCCCGATCTGGCCCCGCTGAGCGCGCAAGAGCAGCAGGGTGAGCATCTCAACCGGCTGGTGGAAGCGAACGTGCTGGCGCAGTTTGCCCAGCTGGTCAAAACCGCCCCGGTAGTGAAAGCCTGGCGCGAGAATAGCAATCTTGACCTGTTTGGCTGCGTTTACGACCTGCACAGCGGCCATCTGAAGGAGCTGATTCAGCAAACAGGGGAGGCCAGCGCGTGAACCTGAAAACCTTACGACAGGATATTCCGGCCGGGCTGGTGGTGTTTCTGGTGGCGCTGCCGCTGTGCCTTGGCATTGCGCAGGCCAGCGGGCTGCCGCCGTTTGTCGGGCTGCTGACCGGGGTAGTCGGCGGGCTGGTGGTGACCACGTTCAGTCCGTCAAAGTTTGCCGTCAGCGGACCGGCCGCCGGGCTGGTGACCATCGTCACCGGGGCGATTGAAACGCTGGGGTCGTTCTCCGCGCTGCTGCTGGCGCTGATTATCGCCGGGGTGCTGCAGTTTATGTTCGGCGTGCTGCGCGCCGGGCGCTTTATCAGCCTGGTGCCGGGCACGGTGATCAAAGGCATGCTGGCAGCAATTGGTATTCTGCTGATCTTCCAACAGATCCCGGTGGCGCTGGGCGCAAAAGGGGAGAGCGACCTGACCTCGCTGCTGACCGGTGGTTCGCTCAACATCTCCCTGCCGGCGATGGCGGTGTCGCTGAGCGGGCTGCTGATCCTCTGGCTGTGGACCACGCCCGCCGTGAAGCGTAATAAATGGCTGGCCTGGGCGCCCGGCCCGCTGGTGGCGGTGCTGCTGGGCTGCCTGGCGACCGTGTCTGGCGCGCGGCTGATGCCCGAGCTCTCCGCCGGTCTGCCGCGCATTTCACTGCCCGCGTTCGACAGCATTCAGGCGCTGACCGGCGAGCTGGAGCGCCCCGACTGGCTGGCGTGGCAGAACCCGGCGGTGTATATCGTGGCGCTGACGCTGGCGATTGTTGCCAGCCTGGAAACGCTGCTCAGCCAGGAAGCGCTGAAAAAGCTGCGGCCGCAAAACCCGCCGCCGTCGCCGGATAAAGAGATGCGCGCGCAGGGCATCGGTAATGCGCTCTGTGGTTTTCTCGGCGGCCTGCCGATCACCGCGGTGATCGTGCGCAGTTCGGTCAACGTCAGCGCGGGGGCACAGAGCAAGCTGTCGATCCTGCTGCACGGCGTGCTGCTGCTGATCTGCGGGCTATGGTTCAGCGGCATGCTTAACGCCATTCCGCTGGCAAGCCTGGCCGCCGTGCTGCTGTATACCGGCTATAAGCTGGCGGCGCCGGGCCTGTTTGTCGCGCAGATGCGTCAGGGGGCGCAGCAGTCGGTGCCGTTCCTCGCCACCGTTGGCGGCATTCTGATATTTGGCATGCTGGCGGGGATCGGCATTGGCCTCGCGACGCAGCTGCTGTTCAGCATCTATCAAAGCCACCGCAACGCGATGCATCTGACGCGCTACGACGACCACTACGTGCTGAGCTTCCAGCAGAATCTGACCTTTATGCATAATCCACGGCTGAAGGGGCTGCTGGCGGAGATCCCGGAAAATAGCGTGGTGATTGTCGATCACGACAGCGCGGAATATATCGACCCGGACGTTAAAGCGCTGCTGAAAGATTTTGGCGAAGGGGCGAAGAAACGCGGGATCCAGCTCAACCAGTGGCCGGTTAAGCTGGCGTAGGCAAATTCACGCTGCGCGGAGGGGATCGGCGTGCTCGCTGTGGTTAAACCGGTAGATCAATCACCAGCGCGCGCAGCGGGGTTTCTGCCGTCAGCGTCACGCTCTGCTCTTCGCGCAGGAAGGCGCCGTCGCCGCAGGTCAGGCTTTCCTGCTGCTGCGACTGGGTTACCGCCTTTAGTGAACCGTGGATCGATTGCAGGTAGGCGCGTGCGCCGTGCAGCGGCAGGCTGAAACTTTCGCCCGGCTCCAGCAGCACCTGATGCACCCACGCCTGCTGGCGCAGCTGCAGGCTGCCGTCGCTGCCGTCCGGAGAGGCTAATAGCGTATAGCGCTGGCAGTCAGGTAGTGCCATGCGCTGCACTGCGCTGTTCTCGCGCAGCGGGCAGGCGTCCAGCCACAGCTGCATACGCGTCAGGCTGCTCTCTTTACTGGTGTTATGTTCTGAATAGCTCACCCCCGCCTGCGTCGCCAGCAGCAGCGCTTCACCCGCCTGCGCCGTGACGTGGTTGCCCTCGCTGTCGCGATACTCGGCCGTGCCCTGCAAAATCAGATTGAGGACATCGACCTTCGGGTAGGTGCGTGGTTGAAAGGAAGCCCCTGGTGCCAGCACTTCCTGGTTCAGCACGCGCAATGACGCGTAGCCGAGCAGTTTTGGATCAAAATAGTGACCAAAGGAGAAGGTATAGCGCGCCTGCAGCCAGCCATAATCGGCTGTGCCACACTGCTCTGCGGTTCGACTGGTAATCATACGTTTCTCCTTATTGGCCGGACTGGACCGGCCTTATTATCCTGTTATGTTAAGTTTCTGGACGGCGGATTGTTAGCCAGTTAATCTGCTGGCTATATTCAAATTTCCTGACAGAGAATTACTATGGCCAAAGATCGTGCTCTGACGCTGGAAGCGCTGCGTGTCATGGATGCCATCGATCGTCGGGGCAGTTTTGCCGCCGCCGCCGACGAACTCGGCAGAGTCCCCTCCGCCCTCAGTTATACAATGCAGAAGCTGGAGGAGGAGTTGGATGTGGTGCTGTTTGACCGTTCGGGTCACCGCACCAAGTTCACCAACGTCGGGCGCATGCTGCTTGAGCGCGGGCGCGTGCTGCTGGAAGCGGCCGATAAGCTGACCACCGATGCGGAAGCGCTGGCGCGCGGCTGGGAAACGCATCTGACCATTGCCGCCGAGGCGCTGGTCTCGACCGAGCTGCTGTTCCCGCTGGTGGAGAGGCTGGCAGACAAAGCCAATACCCAACTGTCGCTGATGACGGAGGTGCTGGCCGGCGCGTGGGAGCGCCTGGAGCAGGGGCGTGCCGATATTGTGATTGCCCCGGACCTGCATTTTCGCGCCTCGTCTGAAATTAACACCCGCAAGCTGTATACGCTGCTCAGCGTCTATGTTGCCAGCCCGGAACACCCGATCCATCAGGAACCTGAACCGCTGTCGGAAACCACCCGGGTTAAATATCGCGGCATTGCGGTGGCGGATACCGCCCGCGAACGTCCGGTGCTGACGGTAACGCTGCTCGACAAGCAGCAGCGCCTGACGGTCAGTACCATTGAAGATAAGCATCGTGCGCTGCTGGCGGGGCTGGGCGTCGGCACCATGCCGTATTCGATGGTGGAAAAGGATATTAACGAAGGGCGCCTGCGGGTGGTCAGCCCGGAATATACGCGGGAAGTGGATATTATTATGGCGTGGCGGCGTGACAGTATGGGTGAAGCGAAGTCATGGTGCCTGCGGGAGATACCAAAGCTGCTGGCAAAACAGCGCCAGAGTTAACCCCCCGCAGCACGCTGACGGGTCAGGACGCGGGATTATCTGACGCAGCGATCTCCTGGCTATGTTGAATACCGCTGAAGGTTGAAAAAGTCTGATAGTAATAGTGGCCGACAAACGCCACATAGCACAGCATCACGACGGCAAGGCAGAAAGCGAGGGGTTTGATCATGGCTTCTCTCCGGGTTGAAATCTGGCGGATATCCCGCATCAGGCGAATACATCAATAAAGATACGTAAGCGCCAGAGGCGGGAAGTTGTGCCAGATCAAGAAATGGCCGGAGAAGCCGGGAGCGAAAGTTGATTTCGCTCCTTATGTCAAAAATCAGCCAAAGTGACGGTCGCGTCCGTGCGGCTCATCCCAGTCCCAGGCCGGGCCGAGTGAGATCACGCCGCTCGGATTGATGGTTTTGTGGCTGCAGTAGTAGTGATGGCGGATATGCTCAATATTCACCGTCTCGGCCAGGCCCGGCATCTGGTACAGATCGCGCAGGAAACCGTTGAGATTGAGATAGTCGCCGATGCGATGGCGGTCGCACTTAAAGTGGGTGACGTACACCGGGTCGAAGCGCACCAGCGTGGTCCACAGCCGAATATCGGCTTCGGTCAGCTGCTCCCCGGTCAGATAGCGATGCTTGCCGAGGATCGACTCCAGCCGATCCAGCGCGATGAATAGCGCATTCACCGCCTCATCGTAAGCCGCCTGGCTGGTGGCAAATCCTGACTTATACACGCCATTGTTGACGCTGTCGTAGATCCAGGCGTTCAGCTCATCAATTTCTGCCCGCAGGTTTGCCGGATAATAATCGCCGGCGCGCGCGCCTACGCCATCAAATGCGCTGTTCAGCATGCGGGTGATATCGGCGGACTCATTGCTCACGATGGTGTGCTGATGTTTATCCCACAGCACCGGCACGGTAACGCGCCCGCTATACTGCGGGTCTGCATGCAGGTAAAGTTGGTAAAGATATTCGTTCTGATACAGGCTGTCGCCGGTAGCAGCAGGGAAATCTTCATCAAACGTCCAGCCGTTCTCCAGCATCAGCGGATGCACCACGGAGACGGTGATCATCTCCTCCAGCCCTTTCAGCTGGCGCATAATCAGCGTGCGGTGCGCCCACGGGCAGGCCAGTGAAACATACAGGTGATAGCGCCCCGCTTCCGCCTGAAATCCACCCTTGCCGTGCGGGCCTGCGCTGCCATCGGCAGTGACCCAGTTGCGAAAGGCCGATTCGGAGCGTTTAAAGCGGCCGCCGGTCGATTTGGTGTCATACCACCGATCGTGCCAGACGCCGTCAATAAGTTGTCCCATACTTCCTCCCTGTGCTGCTGCAAATGAAAAGGGGCGAGGATATGATCCCCGCCCCCGATAAAATCAGTATAGCGAACTTACCACTTCTTACCCAACGCCCGGTCGATGCTGAATGCGCCAGGGCCGGTGATAGCCAGCAGCAGGAAACCGCCTGCAATGCTGACATTTTTCAGGAACATGGTTGAGCCATCAACGGCGAAATTACTGTGCGCCAGAATCGCCGTCAGGATGGTGAACACCGCAGTAATCAGCGCGGTGGTACGGGTGAAAAAGCCAAATACGATAGCCAGACCACCGCCAAACTCCAGCAGCACGGTTAGCGGCACAAACAGCGCCGGAATGCCCATGGAGGCCATAAACTGCTGCGTACCTTCGTAGTTGGTCAGTTTGCCCCAGCCTGCCACAATAAACAGCACAGCCATCAGGATACGCGCCAGTACCATACCGCTATCTTCTAATTTTTTCATGATTACCCCAAACAAGAATTGAAGGTCGTGCAGCAGCCCGACCGAGCTTTTACTTAGGCCTGAGGCGTCTTAAGCGCACAGTGCCGTTCGTTGCTGGAGATAATATGCGCGGGATGAAATTATTGTAAGCGAGATAATCTGTCGAAGTTGTTCAAGAAAACTGGTGAGGTGCAGCCGCCGGTTAAGCGCGGCTGTAAAAGCAGAACGATCAACGGCGGGGCAGATAGTTACGCACTACGCGCCAGGTACTCCACAGGCCCAGGCCACGTCGGGCCAGGCGCCCGAGTTTGCGCGGGTTGCGCGCCGACCAGATCGCCATCAGACCACTGCCGAGCGCCAGATAGCGTTTCGCGCTGAGGAGAGCCAGCCAGCCGTGGTCGTAGCGCTCGGTCCGTACGAGCCAGGCTTTACGCCCGGCACTCAGGTCCAGGCGCTGCTGCTGGATCTCCTTCAGCAGCGCCGCCTTTCGGGCTTCACGTTCACGGCTCATCACTCATCCTCCAGCAGCTTGCGGTCTTCCGACAGCTCCTTGCGGGTGGCGCTGAGCAGGGTAGAACGCCGCGATTTAGCCAGCGTCCACAGGCCCAATATCAAGGCCAGAGCGAACAGCACGCCGGTGGTAATGGCAATTGCCATCAGCCGGTATTGTGCATCTACTGCCCAGATAATCAGCACCATCAGGCTCATCAGACCAAACGCGGTGAACAGCATAGTCAGGCCAATCATCAGCAGCATCTGAATCAGATTGGCTTTTTCAGCTTCCAGCTCCACCACCGCCAGACGGATACGGGTTTCAACCATGCCGACCAGCGTGGTGACGATGCGCTGCCCGATGTTAATGACCCCTTTGCCGGGGCCCTGGCTTTGACGGTTATCAGCCATATTAACGACGGGTCAGCAGCACGCCCAGAACCACACCGACAGCAGCACCGATACCCACGCTGGTCCATGGGTTATCGCGCACGTAGACATCGGTGCGCTCTGCTGCTTCACGCGTGGTCTGCGCGATGCGGTCGCCAGAGTCACCCAGGCGGGCACGGGTATCTTTCAGCGCGCTCTGTGCTTTACTGCGCAGCTTATCCAGCTCGGTTTTGGATTTTTCAGTTGAGGAGCTAAGCACTTCTTCCAGCGTGTCAGCCAGGTTTTTCAGCTCGGCGCGCAGATGTTCTGAGGTAGTATCTTTAGACATGGAAAACTCCTTTAATAATATTAAGTAGCGTTGACAGGGCCTTAATAGGGGGCAGCCTGCACTTCCTTCAATTCATGTTGGGCTTCGGCCAGTTTCTTTTCACGCTTGGCGATCTTTTCCTGGTCATCACCGTCCGCAACCTGTTTCAGTTCCTGCTGGCGCTCGGCCACTTTTTGCTGATGCTGCTTAATCTTTTCCTGACGTGCATCTCTCAGGCTGGCATCGCTACAGGTGGCGCGAGTTTCCGTCAGCGCACGTTCCAGTCCGGTGACCCGGCGCTGGTTATCATGCTTTTGCGCAAGGTCGATTTCGTGCTGGATAGACTGCTCTTTCTGCTCGCACAAGGACGCCGCCTGGCTAAAGGTGGCCAGAGCCAGCAGGCTTGCACCGAGGATAATGCGGTATGTCATAGTGGTCGTAACCTTCCTTTGCGCGGATATCGGGATCGAAGATATCGTGTTCCTGAAACAGGGGTGTCGCTATTTACGGCTTATAAAGCATAGACAGAAAACGGCGAAAGCTCAAAAAGAGAGAGGATTCTTAGGGATAGCCCCGCACGAGCGCGGGGCGAGAGGGCTTAGCCGATGGATTGCGTACGCAGGCTGATGCGGTTAATCCAGTTCGATGCACCCTGATTATCCAGCCGTGCGATATCAAATCCGTAAGGCAGCAGTTCACGCAGCACCTTTTCGGCGGCGGCGCTCTGCTCCTGGGAGTCGAACTTGATCACCAGGGAATTCTGCTCCGGCGTGATGCTTTTGATATGGATGCCCTGCGCGTTCAGGCGCTGGTAGACATAAAAGCCGTCGGGCAGGCTGATCCCCTGGCGCGACGCGCGAATTTGCAGGGCGGTATCGCTGCGAAACAGCGCAGGCACCATCGCCAGGCCAAGCAGCGCCACCACCGCCAGCGCCAGCCAGGGAAGCAGCCGCAGCGAGCGTGCGGGCAGTTTAATAAAGTCAGGCATTATGAGTTTCCTTTCTCATTAGAATGTTTTTTGCGCCACAGGACGTAAAGCGAACCAAACAAGCCGAACACCAGCAGCACCAGCGGCAGTAACATCAGGCAGAACATCAGCTGATCTTCATATTTGCGGAAAATCGGCGTCTTACCGAGCGCAAAGCCCATTACGGTCAAAATCAGCACCCACAGCAGGGCGCTCATCCAGTTAAAAAACTGAAAGCGCGCATTGCTCAGGCCAGACAGGCCGGCGATAGTGGGCAGCAGCGTGCGGACGAATGCAATAAAACGGCCAATCAGCAGGGCTGACAGCCCGTGGCGGTGAAACATCTGGTGCGCGCGCTGATGGTACTGCGCCGGCAGATGCGCCAGCCATTTCTGCACGGTGGCGGTGTTGCCCAGCCATCGCCCCTGAATATAGCTGACCCAGCAGCCGAGGCTGGCAGCGGTGGTAAGAATAAATATCGTCAACGGGAAGCTCATGGTGCCTTTGGCAATGAGTACGCCGACCAGAATCAGCAGGCTGTCGCCAGGCAGAAAAGCGGCGGGCAGCAGGCCGTTTTCGAGAAAAAGGATCATAAACAGTACAAAATAGATGGCCCAGACCAGCGTCGGGTCAGCCAGAGTGGCGTAATCCTGTTGCCACAGCGCCTGCACCAGAGATTTGAAAATATCCATTAATCGTCCTGTACACCAAAGTAGGCTCGTCTTACAGCTATTTACACACTTAATTAATCATTTTAGCGGTGCTTTTTGCCATGTAACGAGCGGCTGAACAGCGAAGCCAGTGAAAATCACTGTGCTTTTTGCACCCTGTTGCAAGAGTAAAAAAAGCCAGATAACTGTAACAAAATTACGTAAGCCTGGACAGGAAGAAACACCGGGCCAACGATGTTTTACCGTTGGAATCGGCTGGCAGGAAGGAGTTTTACACAGGCTGACACTATTGAACGTATTTTACTCAATGGGTTAGGCCAGCCTGGATCAAGAGTGCTATTTTTCGTCGTTGGCAGCGGTATCGAGGGTGACCACCGGATTTTCAGCAAACATATAGCGGTCGACGTTAAATTCAAAATCGTCGGTGGTGGCATGAAACAACATCTGCTTGGTGTTTTCCAGGTGCTGCCACATCGCCAGCTTGCTGGCGGCAGGGTCTTTACGCATCAGCGCCTTAAGGATGTTGTCGTGATCTTCACACCAGCTCTCAATCGATTTGTCGTCGATATGCTCGTGCAGCTTCAGCCAGTAAGGATTGTGGCGGCGGTGCAGCCACATCTTTTCGACAATTGCGGCCAGCGCGCTGTTCTGGGTGGAGAGGGCAATCTGCACGTGAAATTTCATATCCCATTCGGAGTCGCGGAAGCGGTCCTCCTTACGGGCCTGTGCCTGAATGTCCATCAGCTGCACAATATCCTGGCGCGTCACCTGCGTGGCGGCAAACTCGGCAATATTGCTTTCAATTAACTGGCGCGCCTGCAAGAGTTCAAACGGACCGAAATGGGCAAATTCAAGATTGCTGTCGGTGTTAACGCGGTTCTGCTGCTGCTGGGAGATGACGTGGATGCCGGAGCCTTTACGCACTTCCACATAGCCTTCCACCTCCAGCATGATGATCGCCTCACGCACCACGGTACGGCTGACGCGCATCTCTTCGGCAATAAAACGTTCGGCGGGCAGCTTGTCGCCCACCTGATAAACACCCTGTTCAAGGCGGCGTTTCAGTTCGGCGGCCAGCTGTTGGTAAAGGCGACGCGAGTCGGTCGGTTCCATGATCCACGCTCCGGTTGAGGACAGGGTGATAATGGAATTTGTTATACCACTTTTGGCGGTGAAGGGTCGACCGAAAAAATGTCGACCTCTGGCATTTGGCGGAGCCGTAGGGGCGGACCCTCTTTTTCGGTCCGCCCGTCATATCAATCACGAATGCTGCGTCACCGCCCCGACCACGCGCTCCTTCTTCTTCTGCTCAAGCTCGGAAATCGGCTGGTTCTTCAGCAGCGTCCAGATCACTATCGCGCCCAGCAGGTCAAACACCGCCAGCGCGGCAAACAGCGGGCTGAAGCCGAGCGTATCCGCCAGCGCCCCGACCACCAGCGCAAATAGGGTGCTGGCCGTCCACGCCGCCATCCCGGTCAGGCCGTTGGCTGTCGCCACTTCATTACGGCCAAACACGTCGGATGAGAGCGTAATCAGCGCGCCGGACAGCGCCTGGTGGGCAAAGCCGCCGACGCACAGCAGCGCAATCGCCGCATACGGGCTGGTAAACAGGCCGATAGTACCGGGGCCGATCATCAGCACCGCGCCCATGGTCACCACCAGCTTGCGTGAGACAATCAGGTTTACGCCAAACACCCGTTGGAAAAACGGCGGCAGGTAGCCCCCAACGATGCAGCCGAGATCGGCGAACAGCATCGGCATCCAGGCAAACATGGCGATCTCTTTCAAATTGAAGCCGTAAGCCTTAAACATAAACAGCGGGATCCACGCGTTGAAGGTGCCCCACGCGGGTTCCGCAAGAAAGCGCGGCAGCGCAATGCCCCAGAACTGGCGGTTGCGCAGGATCTGCCAGGCCGACATCTTTTTACCGTTATTGGTCTGATGCTGAGCTTCCTGGCCGGAAAGAATGTAGTCGCGCTCCTCCGGGTCGAGCTTCTTCTGGTCTTTCGGATGCTTATAGAACACCAGCCAGCACAGCGCCCAGATCAGGCTCAGCACGCCGGTGATGATAAAGGCCATCTCCCAGCTGTGCGCGACAATCGCCCACACCACCAGCGGGGGAGCAATCATCGCCCCGATGGAAGAGCCAACGTTAAAGTAGCCGACGGCAATCGAACGCTCCTTCGCCGGGAACCACTCGCTGCTGGCCTTCAGCCCGGCGGGGATCATCGCTGCCTCCGCCGCACCGACTGCGCCACGGGCCAGCGCCAGCCCGCCCCAGCTGCCTGCCAGCGCGGTGGCGGCACAGAAAATCGCCCAGATAATCGCAAACATCGCATAGCCAATTTTGGTGCCGAGCACGTCCAGCACGTAGCCCGCCACCGGCTGCATAATGGTGTAACAGGCTGAGTAAGCGGCAACGATATAGGAGTACTGTTGGGTAGTGATATGCAGCTGAGATTCCAGCGTCGGGGCCGCCACCGCAATGGCGTTGCGCGTCAGGTAGCCCAGAATGGTACCGATGGTCACCAGACCGATCATATACCAGCGTAACCCTTTAATTTTACGCATTTAAAACCTCTTCCCGTAATTATTATTGATGTTGCACCCGAGGTGAACACCGCTATCGAGCGGGACGGCTTGCTGCATATCAGCACCCGCACATCAGTGAGAAATCTGTACATAGATTGACAAAACGCCGTCACGATAACTTGTCATACAGATTTAAAAGTTGAATGCCATCACAAAAACCATTTTTGCAATGAGGGATAATAAAATCGCTGAAAAGAGCGCCGGATAGCGTCTTTTCTGCCGGGTGGAGCCGTTTTACAGCGATATTTAGTGGTGTATTTGTGATCGGATTCTCACTATTTATTCAGCGTTCGCCATAATTGGTATGATAACTTTACTGGCATTGTCACAAAGCAGGAGAGACCCTATGTCGCGCTTTATGAGTGAAGATTTTTTACTGGAGAGTGAGTTTTCCCGTCGGCTCTATCATGACTACGCTGCCGACCAGCCGATTTTCGACTATCACTGCCACCTGCCGCCGCAGCAGATTGCCGAAAATTACCGCTTTACCAATCTCTACGATATCTGGCTGAAAGGGGACCACTACAAATGGCGCGCTATGCGGGCCAACGGCGTGCCGGAAGCGTTATGTACCGGGGATGCCAGCGACCGCGCAAAGTTTGACGCCTGGGCGCGCACGGTGCCGGACACCATCGGCAACCCGCTGTACCACTGGACGCACCTGGAGCTGCGCCGCCCGTTTGGCATCACCGACACGCTGCTGTCGCCAAAAACCGCCGATGCTATCTGGCACCAGTGCAACGATTTACTGGCGCAGGATGCCTTCAGCGCGCGCGGCATCATGCAGCAGATGAACGTGAAGATGGTTGGCACCACCGACGATCCGGTTGACGATCTGCGCCACCACCGTGCGCTGGCCGCAGACGGCAGCTTTGCCACCAAAGTTCTGCCGAGCTGGCGGCCGGATAAAGCCTTTAATATCGAAGCGGAAGGGTTCACCGACTATCTGCAAACCCTCGCGGCAGTCTCCGATACCGATATCACGCGCTTTGACGACCTTAAGCGTGCGCTGAAAACGCGCCTCGATCACTTCGCCGCTCACGGCTGTAAGGTGTCGGATCACGCGCTGGACGTGGTGCTGTATGGCGAAGCGGATGAAGCCACGCTGGACGGCATTCTTGCCCGCCGCCTGGCCGGGACTATCCCGCCCGAGTCTGAAGTCGCGCAGTTTAAAACGGCGGTGCTGGTATGGCTGGGCGCAGAATACGCCCGTCGCGGCTGGGTGCAGCAGTATCACATCGGCGCGCTGCGCAATAACAACCGCCGCCAGCTGCAGCTGCTGGGGCCGGACGTCGGCTTCGACTCAATTAACGACCGCCCGCTGGCGGAGCCGCTGTCGAAACTGCTGGATGCGCAGAACCGCGATAACGCGCTGCCGAAAACCATCCTTTACTGCCTCAACCCGCGTGATAACGAGGTGCTGGCGACCATGGCCGGAAACTTCCAGGGCGAAGGGCAGCCGGGCAAGATGCAGTTTGGTTCCGCCTGGTGGTTCAACGACCAGAAGGACGGCATGGAGCGGCAGATGACCCAGCTGGCGCAGATGGGCCTGCTGAGCCGCTTTGTCGGCATGCTGACCGACAGCCGCAGCTTCCTCTCCTACACGCGCCACGAATATTTCCGCCGCCTGCTGTGCCAGATGATCGGCCGCTGGGTGGAAAAAGGCGAAGCGCCGGGCGATATCGCGCTGCTGGGTGAAATGGTGCAGAACATCTGCTTTAACAACGCCCGCGACTACTTCGCCATCGAGCTGTAAGGAGAGGTGCACATGCAGCAGCTGAACCGCCGCGATTTTCCGGGGCGTCACTATCCCGAGCGCATTATCCAGTTCGGGGAGGGCAACTTCTTACGCGCCTTTATCGACTGGCAGATCGATCTGCTCAACCAGCACAGCGATCTCGATGCCGGGATCGTGGTGGTCAGGCCGCGCAGCAGCCACAGGCCGCGCAGCCTGAATCATCAGGACGGGCTGTATACCACGCTGATCCGCGGCATCAATGAGCAGGGTGAGGTGGTGAGCGAACCGCGGCTGATCCGCTCGCTGAATCGTGAGATCCAGCCGGCAGAACAGTTTGCCGAGTTTCTGGCGCTGGCGCGCGATCCGCTGCTGCGTGTTGTGGTTTCCAATACCACCGAAGCGGGGATCTACTTTGACCCGCAGGATCGGCTGGACGCCGCACCGCCCGTCAGCTTCCCGGCGAAGCTGACGCGGTTGCTGTTTGAGCGCTGGCAGCACTTTGACGGCGCGGAGGACAAGGGCTGGGTGATGCTGCCCTGTGAACTGATCGACGATAACGGCGCCGCGCTGCTGAGCTGCGTGCGGCAAACCGCGCAGCACTGGCAGCTGCCCGCCGCCTTTATGCAGTGGGTTGAGCAACACAACCTCTTCTGCTCCACGCTGGTGGACCGCATTGTTACCGGCTACCCCGACGATGCCGCCGGGGTACAGGCCGAACTGGGCTATCGCGACGACTACCTGGTGGCGGGGGAGGTCTATTACCAGCTGGTGATCCAGGGGCCGCCAGCGCTGGCCGACGAGCTGCGGCTCGACAGCCTGGCGCTGAATATCCTCCTGGTGGACAACATCAAACCCTATAAAGAGCGCAAGGTGGCGATCCTCAACGGCGCGCATACCGCCATGGTGCCGGTGGCGTTTCTGGCCGGGCTGGAGGCGGTGGGAGAAGCGATGGACGACAGCGCGCTGGCGCAGTTTGTTGAGCGCACGCTGCGTGATGAGATTATCCCGACGCTGGCGCAGCCGCGTGACGAGCTGAATGCGTTTGCCGATGCGGTGCTGAGCCGCTTTCGCAATCCCTATATTCGCCACTCGCTCAGCGCCATCGCGCTGAACGGCATGACCAAATTCCGCACCCGCCTGCTGCCCGCGCTGCTGTGGCAGATCGCCCGGCACGGCCAGCCGTCACCGCGCCTCAGCTTCGCGCTGGCGGCGCTGCTGGCTTACTACCGCGGTGAACGGGCGGGCGTGCGCTACAGCCTGCAGGATGACGCGCACTGGCTGCAGCGCTTCGCCACGCTGTGGCCGCAGGTTGAGTGCCGCGACATTCCTCTCGAACGGCTGGTCGCCGAGGTGCTGAGCGATGCGGCGCACTGGGGGCAGGATTTAACCAGGTTACCGGGGCTGGCGGCGCAGGTTACCGCTCACTTACACCACATCAACACGCTCGGGATGCGCGCCGCGCTGGCGCAGCTGAACTAAGGCCGATACATGCAAAGCATCATTAAGATCCACAGCCTCGACAATGTTGCCGTGGCGCTGCGCGACCTGCAGGAAGGGGAGAGCATCAGCGAGGGTGAGCAGCCGCTGGTGCTGAAACAGGCGGTTGGGCGCGGGCATAAATTTGCGCTGCAGCCGCTGGCCGGCGGCGAGCTGGTGGTGAAGTACGGCCTGCCTATCGGCCATGCTACCCAGTCGATCGCCGCCGGGGAGATTATCCACTCGCACAATGCGCGCACCAATCTCAACGATCTCGACGACTATTATTATCAGCCTGCTTTCGCTACGCTGCCGCCGCAGGCTGCGGACCGTGAAGTGCAGATTTACCGCCGTGCCAGCGGGGAGGTGGGGATCCGCAACGAGCTGTGGATCCTGCCGACGGTAGGCTGCGTCAACGGCATTGCGCGCCAGATCCTGCAACGCTTTCTGAAAGAGACGGATAACGCAGCGGATATCGACGGCGTGCATCTATTCAGCCATCCGTTCGGCTGCTCACAGCTCGGGCAGGATCATGAAAACACCCGCACCATGCTGCAAAACATGGTGCGCCATCCGAACGCCGGCGCGGTGCTGGTGATTGGGCTGGGGTGTGAAAACAATCAGGTGGACGTGTTTCGCCAGACGCTGGGCGAGTTCGACCCGCAGCGCGTGAGCTTTATGATCTGCCAGCAGCAGGACGACGAGGTGGAAGCAGGGCTGGAGCGGCTGCACCAGCTGTACGCCGCGATGCGCCACGACAAGCGTCAGCCGGGGCGGCTCAGCGAGCTGAAGTTCGGCCTTGAGTGCGGCGGTTCCGACGGCCTGTCCGGCATCACCGCGAACCCGCTGCTCGGGCGTTTCTCCGACCAGATGATCGCCAACGGCGGCACCACGGTGCTGACCGAAGTGCCGGAGATGTTTGGTGCGGAGCGCATACTGATGAGCCGCTGCCGCGACGAAGCGACCTTCGCCAGTACCGTCCGCATGATCAACGACTTCAAACGCTATTTTATCGCCCACAACCAGCCGATTTATGAGAACCCGTCACCGGGCAATAAAGCGGGCGGTATCACCACGCTGGAGGAGAAGTCGCTGGGCTGCACGCAGAAAGCCGGGCAGAGCCAGGTGGTGGACGTGCTGAAGTACGGTGAGCGCCTGCAACAGCCGGGGTTAAACCTGCTCAGCGCGCCGGGTAATGATGCGGTTGCCACCAGCGCGCTGGCGGGAGCGGGCTGTCATATGGTGCTGTTCAGCACCGGGCGCGGAACGCCTTACGGCGGCTTTGTGCCGACGGTAAAGCTGGCGACCAACAGCGAACTGGCGGCGAAGAAGCCGCACTGGATTGATTTCGATGCCGGGCAGCTGATCCACGGCACGCCGATGCCCGAACTGCTGGCGCAGTTTGTCGATACCATTGTGGCGATCGCCAACGGCCGTCAGACGCGCAACGAAGTGAACGATTTCCGCGAGCTGGCGATATTTAAGAGTGGGGTCACGCTATAGGGGCGAGGCCGGCCCCGCCCAGACCCTTACGCTGTTTTCTGATACCACCACACGGCTTCCCACGGCCGCAGCATCACTTCGCCCGGCGTGACGTGGGTGTCCGGGTAATTACTGATTAACACCTCCCAGTGGCCGCTGTAGGCAGGCGGATGCCACACCTGCGTGTCGCCGCTGAAGTTAGTGGCCACCACCAGCGTCGCCCCCGCTATGCGGCGGCAATAACACCACAGCCGCGGATGGTCGGGCAGCAGGTCGAGATAGTCGCCAAACGTCAGAATGGCATAGCGTTTGCGCAGGGCGATCAGCTTTTGGTAGCAGTAAAACACCGAATTCTCGTCATCCAGCGCCGCCGCAGCATTCACCGTGGTGAAGTTGTCGCTCATGCCAATCCACGGCGTGCCGCTGCTGAAGCCGGCGTTCTCGCTGCTGTCCCACTGCATCGGCGTGCGCCCGTTATCGCGCGATTTGCTGGCGAGGATAGCCAGCAAATTGTCGCTGTCGCGCCCCTGCGCTCGCAGCTCGGCGTACATGTTGTGGCTCTCAATATCGCGATAATCAATGATGCGGGTGAAGTGCGGATTGGTCATGCCTAGCTCCTCCCCCTGGAAGATATAGGGCGTGCCCTGCATCCCGTGCAGCGCCAGCGCCATCAGCTTGGCGGACTCCACCCGATACTGCGTTTCGTCGCCCCAGCGTGACACCACGCGCGGCTGGTCGTGATTACACCAGAACAGCGCATTCCACGCCTGATTGTGCATGCCCTGCTGCCAGTGGGTAAAAATCGCCTTCAGCGCCACCAGATCGAGCGAGGTAAGCGTCCACTTCTGGCCGTGATAAAAATCCACTTCGACATGATCGAAGCTGAACACCATCGACAGCTCTTCCCCGCTCAGCGCCCCGTACTGCTGGCAGTGCTCCAGCGTAGCGGACGACATCTCGCCGACCGTCACCAGCTGGCGCGGGCGGAACACCTCGCGGCTCATCTCCTGCATAAACTCATGAATGCGCGGACCGTCGGTATACAGGCGCAGCCCGTCCCCGCCGGGGTCATCGGCAAAATCCTGCTGCTTGGAAACCAGGTTAATCACGTCGAGACGCAGCCCGTCGATGCCGCGATCGGCCCAGAAGTTCACCACCTGCTTCAGTTCGGCGCGTAAGTTTTCATTCTCCCAGTTCAGCTCGGCCTGCTCGGGCGCCCACAGATGCATATAGTACTGGCCGCTCTCCGGATGCCAGCGCCAGGCGCTACCGCCAAACTTCGACAGCCAGTTATTGGGCTGCTGCTGCGGGGTGCCGTCGCGCCAGATATAGTAGGAGCGGTAAGGGCTGCTCGGGTCGAGCGCCTCATGAAACCAGTGATGCTGGGTCGAGCTGTGGTTAAACACCATATCGAGGATGATACGCATCCCGCGCCGGTGGGTCTCCGCCACCAGATTGTCGAAGTCGCTCAGCGTGCCAAACTGCGGATCGATGGCGGTGTAGTTCGCCACGTCATAGCCGTTATCCACCTGAGGCGAAAGGTAGAAGGGCGTTAGCCAGATGGCATCGACGCCCAGCGTTTGCAGATAATCCAGCCGCTGGATGACCCCTGCTAAATCCCCGGTCCCGCTGCCGGTGGTGTCCTGAAAACTCTTGGGATAGATTTGATAAATCACGCCATTCTGCCACCAGGGTGGAATCTTATGCATCGCTCAGTCCGGAGAGTTGTGGGTTAGGCTGATGGGATAAGCGTAGCCAGTGTCTGGCTAACCCGCACCCTCTGTCAGGGGGTTTTAGCTGACAAAGGTAAAAGGTCGCGCTGGCGCAGCTTTTCAGGAGTGTAACTTGATGTAACCCGCGAATTATGTTTTAAGGGAACACCATTATTAAAGGATCTTAATATGCCCTGGTCACTGCCGCGCGCGCTGCTTGTCTGCTCCCTGTTCCTGCCATTTTCTGTTCTTTCAGCACCTGCGGGCGATCTCCCGCTGATGCCGTGGCCGCAGCAGGTGGAGCAGCCGCAGGACGGCGGTAGCCTGGCGCTGACCACGCCGCTGGAGGTGAAGGTAAGCGGCGACGACCTGAGCGAAGCGCTGCCGCGCTGGCAGTTACGGCTGGCACGCCAGACCGGCAATCCGCGCCTGCCGGTTTCCAGCAGCGCTACCACGCTTAAGATCACCATTGCGCGAAAGGTGGCCCCTACGCCGCAGCCGGACAGCGATGAGAGCTACCGGCTGACGGTGAACGGCGCCGGGATACAGCTCGACGCTGAGACGCGTTTTGGCGCGATGCGCGGCATGGAGACCCTGCTGCAGCTGGTGCATAACGGCGCGCTGCCGCTGGTCACCATCAACGACCGCCCGCGCTTCCCGTGGCGCGGTATTCTGATCGACTCTGCGCGCCACTTCCTGCCCATTGAGACGCTAAAGCGTCAGATCGACGGCATTGCCGCCGCAAAGATGAACGTGTTCCACTGGCATCTGACGGACGATCAGGGCTGGCGCTTCGCCTCCAGCCACTACCCGCAGCTGCAGGAAAAGGCCAGCGACGGCCTGTGGTACAGCCAGCAGCAGATGCGCGATATCGTCAGCTATGCCAGCGAGCGCGGCGTGCGCGTGGTGCCGGAGATCGACTTCCCGGGCCATGCTTCGGCGCTGGCGGTAGCGATGCCGCAGCTGATATCGGCGCCGGGACCGTATCAGATGGAGCGCGGCTGGGGGGTATTCAAGCCGCTGCTCGACCCGTCTAATGAGCAGGTCTATCAGTTTATCGACACCCTGGTGGGTGAAGTGGCGGCCATCTTCCCCGACCCCTATATCCATATCGGCGGCGATGAGGTCGATGCCAGCCAGTGGAACAGCTCTGAGTCTATCCGGCAGTTTATGCAGCAGCAGGGGCTGAAGGATGCCCATGCGCTGCAGGCGTACTTTAATCAGCGCGTGGAGAAGATCCTCGAAAAGCATCGGCGCCAGATGGTCGGCTGGGATGAGATCTATCACCCCGACCTGCCACGCAGCATTGTGATCCAGTCCTGGCAGGGGCCGGATGCGCTGGGCGAGGTGGCGAAAAACGACTATCGCGGCATTCTCTCCACCGGCTTCTATCTCGACCAGGCGCAGCCCGCCAGCTATCACTACCGTAATGAAGTGTGGCCACAGGGGCTGAAGGGCGCAGATCGGCTGCAGGACAAAGAGGTGGCCCAGAGCTGGCAGTTCACGCTGCCGCGCCTTAAGGGTAAGCCGCTGAGCGGAAGCTTTACGCTGATTGACGCCGTCGGCGGCTGGCGCGGCTTTATTGATTTCGACGGGCGTTCACGCCGCATGGTGCGTGATGTGCGCTGGCTGGCGCCGAATCAGTTCACCTTCCGCGTCGACAGCTGGATGGGGGAGCTGCAGCCGACCCTCAGCGTGACGGGGGACAAAATAAGCGGCTACTGGCGCATTGGCAACGTGCGCTATCCGACGGCGGGCAGCCGCCTGGCACAGACGCCGCCCGGCATTGCGCCTCCGGTGCCCGACGAGGCGCAGCTGCGCAATAATCTGCTGGGTGGCGAAGCCGCCCTGTGGGCCGAAATGGTTGATGAGAGCGTGATTGATGTGCGCCTGTGGCCCCGCGCTTTTGTGGTGGGTGAGCGCCTGTGGTCGGCGCAGGACGTCAACAACGTGCAGAACATGTACCGACGGCTGGCGGCGGTCGACAGCTGGTCGGTGGTGTCGGTCGGGCTACAGCAGCACGCGCAGGCGCAGCTGCAAATGACCCGGCTGGCGAACAGCAGCGACATCATCCCCCTGCAAATTTTTTCCGAGGCGCTGGAGCCCGCACAGTGGTATACCCGCCAGCACCTGAAATATCAGGCCGGGCACTACACGCTGGCCGAACCCTTTAATCGCCTGGCCGATATCCTGCCGGCGGAGAGCGATAAAGTGCGCGAACTGGACCATCAGGTCGATGCCCTGATCGTCAATCGCGGCGACCGTCAGGCGCTGCAGGCGATTCGCCATCAGCTCAGAGCGTGGCAGCAAAATATCCCGCAGGTGGAGCCGCTGCTGGCGCAAAACCCACAGCTGCGGCCACTGCTGCCGGTGGCGGGACAGGTGGCGGCGATCAGTCAGATGGGGCTGTCACTGCTGGATGCGATGGAGTCGGAGCGAACCTTCGGCGCACGCGAAGTGGCGAAGATGCATCAGCTGCTGGACCAGGCGGCACTCACGCAGGATGAAGTGGTGATTGCGCTGGTCTATCCGATTGAGAAATTATTGCGCTACGGGAAATAACTGCGGGTCGATCGCTGATCGACCCCTACGAAATGGGGAATGACTGCGGGTCGATCGCCGATCGACCCCGACAAATTAACGCATGCGCGCCGCTTAACGGCGAACGGCAATCGCTTCGATTTCGATTTTCACATCTTTTGGCAGGCGCGCCACTTCCACACAGGAACGTGCAGGGAAGCTGGCGTTGTGCTCAGTGAAGAACGCTTCGTAAGTGGCATTAACGGTAGCAAAGTCGTTGAGATCCTTAACGAACACCGTGGTTTTCACGATATCGCCCACTTTCAGACCGGCTGCTTCCACAATGGCCTGCACGTTTTCCAGCGACTGGCGCGCCTGTGCAGCGATATCGTCGGCAACCGCGCCGGTTTTTGGATCGACCGGGATCTGGCCGGAAGTGATGATCATACTGCCAAGATCGACACCCTGAACGTAAGGTCCGATGGCGGCTGGCGCATTTTCCGTACTGATTTCACGCGACATAGTTTCTCCTGAAGGTGTTTGTTAGGGGGATTGCGGGTCGGGCATGCCCGACCCCTACAAAACGCAATTCTCCGTAGGGGTGAGGCATGCCTCGCCCTGGTATTTACCGGGCATGCCTCGCCCTGTATTTACCGGGCACGTGGAACATCCTGCCCACGCAACACGGCAATTGCAATGGGGTTAATCGCTGGCCATCACCACATGGTGCGCGAACTCTTTCTCACAGTATTTGCACTTCAGGTGCAGCTCGTGCTGGCGCTGTTTCACCGCGAAGCTGGAAAACACCGGCTCGCTGCGGCTGATGCAGTTGCTGTTCGGGCAGGTCAGGACGCGCTCGATGCGCTCCGGCAGCGTCGGAGCTAGCTTCGCCACCACGTTGTAATCGTCGATGCGGTTAACGGTGGCATGCGGCGCATACACCGCCAGCTGGTTCACCTGGTCGTCGGTCAGGAAGGTGTTTTCAATCTTGATCAGATCTTTACGCCCCATCTCGCCCGACGGCAGATTCAGGCCGATGGTGATGCGCTGGTCGGTTTCCGTCAGGCGGAACAGCGACAGCAGCTTAAAGCCGATTTGCGCCGGGATATGGTCAATCACCGTGCCGCGTTTGATTGCTTCAACCTGTAATTTATTATCTTGCGTCATGATTTTCCCCTTACAGAGCCGCTTCGCTGTTCAGTACCAGCGCCAGAAGTGCCTGACGCGCATAAATGCCGTTGCCGGCCTGCTGGAAGTACCAGGCGTGCGGCGTGGCGTCGACGTCGGTATCAATTTCATCAATGCGCGGCAGCGGGTGCAGTACCTTCATGTTGTCTCGCGCGCCCGCCAGATCGGCAGCACGCAGGATAAACTGCGCCTTCACGTTGGCGTATTCCGACGGATCCAGACGCTCTTTCTGCACGCGGGTCATATAGAGAATATCGACCTGCGGCACCACCTCTTCGATGCTGTCATGACGCGTCCAGACAATGCCTTTCTCATCGAGCATATCGGTGATGTAGGCCGGCATTGCCAGCGCATCCGGGGCGATAAAGTAGAAGCGGTTGCCGTCAAACTTTGCCAGCGCCTGCGCCAGCGAGTGCACGGTACGGCCATACTTCAGGTCGCCGACCATTGCCACGTTGAGGTTGCTCAGGCGGCCCTGGGTCTCCTGAATGGTGAACAGGTCGAGCAGCGTCTGGGTCGGGTGCTGGTTAGCGCCATCGCCGGCGTTGAGGATCGGCACGCCGCCGGAGAACTCGGTCGCCAGGCGCGCGGCCCCTTCCTGCGGGTGACGCATCACAATGGCATCAACGTAGGTGCCAATCACCGAAATGGTATCCGCCAGGGTTTCGCCTTTCTTGCCCAGCGAGGTGTTGCCACCGTCGGCAAAACCGACCACCGACGCGCCAAGGCGATGCATGGCGGTTTCAAACGACAGGCGGGTACGGGTGGAGGCCTCAAAGAAGCAGCTGGCAATCACGTTATGCTTCAGCAGCTCCGGCTGCGGGTTGGCCTTCAGGCTGGCGGCGGTGCGCAGCACCAGCTCCAGCTCGTCACGGTTGAGATCGTTAATTGAAATAATATGTTTGTGATAGAGCGGGTTAGCGGCCATTTTCACTCTCCTCTACGCGTGCGGGGCTGAAATTCGGGCAAAAAAAAGCCCCTCAATGAGGGGCTTTTCCTGATGATCGGGAGTGCCACGGAAGGAAAAAGCATGCTGCCCGCCACGATTACGGCGCGTCAGTTCGGCATTTTTCTGGCTGGTTATTTTCATGCATCCTCCCGGCAAACGGGGTGCATTATACGCATTCACCTGGCGGCGGCAAGCGAAAATCGCCGCGCAGGTAATCGTTTGCCCTGGCGGATTTAGCCGGGCTGCGCCAGGGTCGCCACCATCACTGCCTTGATGGTGTGCAGACGGTTTTCCGCCTGATCAAACACCACGCTGTGCGCGGATTCAAACACCTCGTCCGTCACTTCCATGCCGCCGTGCAGATCGTACTGCTGCGCCATCTGCTGGCCGAGCGTGGTCTGGTCGTCGTGGAACGCAGGCAGGCAGTGCAGGAACTTCACCTGCGGGTTGCCGGTAGCCTGCAGCATCGCCATATTGACCTGGTAAGGGCGCAGCAGGGCAATACGATCCTGCCACACCTCTTTCGGCTCGCCCATCGACACCCAGACGTCGGTATAGATAAAGTCGGCACCTTTGACCGCCGCGTGAATATCGGCCGTCAGGGTGATTTTGCCGCCGGTTTTCTCCGCCACCTTGCGGCACTCGGCGACCAGCTCTGCGTCCGGCCAGCAGCTTTCCGGCGCGGCGAGGCGCAGGTCGATGCCCATCAGCGCGGCGGCTTCCAGCAGGGTGTTACCCATATTGTTGTGAGTATCGCCGACGTAGGTCAGCGTCATCTGGCTGAACGCTTTTTCCGGCAGATGTTCCTGCATGGTCAGCAGGTCGGCCAGCAGCTGGGTAGGGTGGAACTCGTTAGTCAGCCCGTTCCATACCGGCACGCCGGCATGTTCAGCCAGCGACTCCACCAGCGCCTGGCCGTGGCCGCGATACTGGATGGCATGGTACATGCGGCCCAGCACGCGGGCGGTATCCTTCATCGACTCTTTATGGCCTATCTGGCTGCCGCTCGGGCCAAGATAGGTGACGTTGGCGCCCTGATCGAATGCGGCAACTTCGAAAGAGCATCGGGTACGGGTCGAGTCTTTTTCGAAGATGAGCGCAATATTCTTGCCTTTCAGGTGCTGAATTTCTTCGCCATTTTTCTTGTCAGTCTTCAGCGTGGCCGCCAGCGCCAGCAGGCCGGTGATTTCAGCGGGAGTGAAATCCAGCAGCCTGAGAAAGTGACGGTGATATAAGTGACTCATAACGCACTCCGGATAACCTTTAATGAATTAAAATTCAATTTAACCGTATGAATATGCATTTTCAACCCCGGCGTGAAGAAACTTTTGTTTAAAGGTAGTGGCGCGGAGGGCACTGTGGGAAAATACTGGAAATAACGCCCTAATGAGGAATGGATCATGGCTAACGAAGCATTGTTGGAAGAGCAGCGTGAAGAGACGCGGCTGATTATTGAAGAGCTGCTGGATGATGGCAGCGACCCTGATGCACTGTACACCATTGAGCATCATCTCTCCTGTGACAGCTTCGACGCGCTGGAAAAAGCCGCGGTAGAAGCCTTCAAGCTGGGCTATGAAGTGACTGAACCAGAAGAGCTGGATCTGGAAGATGGCACCAAAGTGCAGTGCTGCGACATCATCAGTGAGAGCGCGCTGACCGCCGAGCTGATTGACGCGCAGGTTGAGCAGCTGATTGACCTGGTGGCGAAGTTTAACGTCGACTACGACGGCTGGGGCACCTACTTCGAAGATCCCGACGGCGAAGAGGAAGACGACGAAGACGGCGAAGAGATCGACGGCGAAGACAACGGCATCCGCCATTAATTTTGTATCAGGACGGGTCAGGCATGTCTGACCCCTATAGAGTTTGCTTTGATGAACATCGAACACCTTCTTGCCCCCGTCACCCGCTTCCTGCACTGCCGCACCCCGCAAGCCTGGATTGATGCCGCGCGCCAGCCGGAAAACCTGGCAACGCTGCTCACCGACCACCTGGTGTGCGAGCTGAAAGCGGCCCAGACCGCAATGTGGCTGATCCGCAAATACGTGGCCGACAAAGAGAGCGGCGATGCGCTGCTGGCGTGGCTGAAACCGTGGGAAAACTTTGTCCACAACGACCAGGCCGATCTCACCTTCCTTGAACAGCACAAAGGGTTGTCGAAAACCATTATCAGCCGCGAAGAGGTGCCTTACGGCGACGAGCTGGTGGATAAGATGGTGCTGCTGATTAAAGAGGAGCTGCACCACTTTTATCAGGTACTGGAGATTATGCAGGCGCGCGGCATTCCGTATGCGCGCATTACCGCCAGCCGCTATGCCAAAGGATTACTGCGCGAAGTGGCGACCCATGAGCCGCAAACGCTGGTGGATAAGCTGATCTGCGGGGCGTATATCGAGGCGCGATCCTGCGAACGTTTTGCCAGCCTGGCGCCGCATCTCGATCGGGAGCTGGCGGCATTCTATGTCTCGCTGCTGCGCTCCGAGGCGCGCCACTATCAGGATTATCTGGCGCTGGCGGCGCTGATCTCGCCGACGGATATCACGGCGCGAGTGCAGAAGATGGGGGAGGTCGAAGCGCGCTTAATCAGCGAACCGGACAGCCAGCTGCGCTTTCACAGCGGCGTGCCGGTCTGACAGGGTTGGGGGGCGCTTGGATGGTGCGCCCGCCACGGTTACAAACTTTTCAGCATCGTCACTTCGCAGTCGACATGGCCGGTGAAGCCCATCGGCCCGTCGATATGGGAAAAACCGAGGTGCTCATACAGGCGGATTGCGCGCGTGAGCGAAGCGGTGGTTTCCAGGTAGCAGCGCTTAAAGCCGCACTCGCGGGCGTAATCCATGGCCTGAATCGCCAGGCGACGTGCCAGCCCGAGGCCGCGCACCTGCGGCAGGAAATACATTTTCTGCAGCTCGCAGACATCGGCATCGCTGCCCGCCAGCGGTGCGACACCGCCACCGCCCACCACTTTCCCTTCCAGCTCGACCACCCAATAGGCGCAGCTGGCTGCGCTGTAAACCTCAAACAGATGATCGAGATTCGGGTCGGAGACGGTATAGCCTTTATCCGCCGTCAGGCCAAATTCGGCAGACACGGCGCGGATTACGGCGGCAATGTGGGGATTATCCGCAGCAGCGATCGGGCGCACCAGCAGGGTGGAATTTATAGCGGTAGTCATAACTCAGGCTCATAGCAGTTCGGCAGCAGGTAAGTGTAATAACACTGGTGGCGTATTGATGCAATGCCTGCGCAGTGGCAACGCCCCTGAGAGACCGCTATTAAGCTGAATGATAATTATTTATTGTCCGTTTCTGAGGGGCATGCTTAAATAGCCGCGCTACTTATTTAACTTTAATAATCTGCCTGGCAGATAACTATTCTTATTTTCAGGAAGAAAATCTAATGGAAAACAATACCTCGACTTCACAGCGCCATGCTGTGCTGTTTCATGGCCGTTCCGGCGAATATTTCTCTATCTGGCTGGTCAACGCATTACTGACCATCATTACCCTGGGGATTTATTCCGCCTGGGCGACCGTGCGCCGCCGCCGTTATTTCTATGGTAATACCGAAATCGCCGGTGACCGTTTTGATTATCATGCCCGCCCGATCGACATTCTGAAAGGGCGCATTATTGTCTTTGTCGGTCTGGTGCTGTTCTTTATTCTCTCCGCCGCATTGCCGACCATTTCACTGGTGTTCCTGCTGGCGTTCTTTGCGCTGGTGCCGTGGATTGTGGTGCGCAGCTGGCGCTACAACGCGCTGATGAGCAGCTTCCGCGGCGTGCGCTTTAACTATCACTGCCGCATTGGCCGCGCTTACTGGACCATGTATCTGGCACCGGTGCTGATGATTGCCGCCCTGTATCTGGTGGTGGGTATGATTGGCATGATGGCGGCGACCAGCGGCAATATCAGCGCGGCCCTGACCGTCGGCGTGCTGTGCTTTGTGCTGTTCCTCGCCGGGCTGGCAGCGGTGCAGGGCACGGTTGCGGCAATGAATCACGACCTGTATATCAATAATATGTTTTACGGCCAGCAGCCCTTTAAGGCTGAGCTGCAGAAAAAGACCTTTATCAAAATGGTATTAATCAGCTTCGCGATTATGCTGCCATTCCTGATTGTCGCCGGGATGCTGATTGGCTCGCTGTTTATTTCGCTTATTTATGCCGCCGCGATGGGCATGAGCGATCCAGCGATGATGGGCAACCTGATGGGCGGCAATCTGTTTAATATTTTCCTGACCTTTGTGTTGTTAATTTTCGGCGGGCTGGTTTCCTCCGCCTATTTAATTGCCGCACAGCGCAATTATGTTTTCGGCCAGACTCAACTTGGTGAAAAACTGCGCCTTAAGTCAACTTTATCGACAGGTTCATTCCTTGCGCTGACGCTGACCAATACCCTGATTGTGATCTTCACGCTGGGCCTGGGTGCGCCAATTGCTGAAATTCGCCTGGCGCGCTATCTGGCGAACGCCACCGCGCTGGAAGGCGATATCTCCCTGCTGGATATCAGTGCGCACCACGAATCGGCGCGTACCGCCGTGGCGGAAGAAGTGGTGGCGGCGTTCGATCTTAACCCGGGCATCTGATGCTGCAGCTGAACGGCTACTATCAGTCCCCTGGACGGGCAGCTCGCGAGGCTGCCCGTCTCACACTGGGCGAGCGCCATCTGACGCTGGAGCAGGGTGGGCAGCAGCAGATCCAGCTGCTGAGCGCGGTTAAGGTTTCCGCTGCGCTCGGCACCATCCCCCTGACGCTGACCTTTGCCGACGGCGGCCGCTTTGTGCCGCAGGATGACGCTGCGTTTCGCCAGTGGTGGCAGCAGCGCCATCGCCCGGGGCGGGTTCACCGGCTGGAGCAGCATCGTCGCGGCGTCGGCCTGATGCTGCTGGCAACGCTGGCGGCTATCGCGCTGTATGTCTGGGTGATCCTGCCCGCCGTCAGCAGCGTGCTGGCGCGCCATATCCCCAGCTACGTTGAGCGTCAGGTGGGGCAGCAGACTTTCACCCTGCTACAAAACAGCGGCTTTAGCAGCGGGCAGCTGACGGTCGGGCAGCTTAAGCGCTTACAGGGCCTGTTCGCCGCCACCGTGCCCGCTGAGATGAAAGATGACCCGACGCCGCTGCGGCTGAAGGTGATGCATTTCTCCGGCGGTCCCAACGCCTTTATGCTGACGGACGGCACGCTGATTATCAGCGATGAGCTGGTGCAGATGGCGAAAAGCGACGATGCGCTGGCGGCGGTGATGCTGCACGAAATCGGCCATCACGCTTACCGTCACCCGATGCGCATGCTGGTGCGCTCTTCGCTGGTCAGCCTCAGCTATCTGTGGCTAACCGGGGACGTCAGCGGCATCGGCGATACGCTGCTGCAGTCCGCCGCCTTTGTTAACCAGCTGCAGTTCTCGCGCAGTATGGAGCGCGAAGCGGACGAGTACGCGGTGGCACAGATGAAGGCGCAGGGGCGCTCTCTGGCGGCGATGGTGCAGATTTATCAGCAGCTGGCGCAGTCGGGGGAGAAGGTGAGCGGCGGGTTGAGTCTGCCGGAATGGATGAGTACCCACCCGGATATGCCTGCGCGCATCAGGGCGATTCAGGACGGATCGCGGCAATAAAAAAGGGCGCGGCACGCCGCGCCCCTACGGGTGTTGTAGGGGAGGGGCATGCCCCTCCCGCTCATTTTACAGCGCGGCGATAACCGCCTGCTGCTCAATCAGCTTGCTTTTAGCCTGCTCGAAATCGGCCAGGCGCTCGCGCTCTTTCGCCACTACCGCTTCCGGTGCGCGCGCCACAAACCCTTCGTTGCCCAGCTTGGTGGTGATTTTTTCCATCTCCACTTCCACTTTAGCCACTTCCTTCGCCAGACGCTCCAGCTCCGCCGCTTTATCCACCAGGTCCGCCATCGGGATCAGCAGTTCAGCGCCGTCAACCAGCTTGGTCACGGCAACCGGGCCTTTTTCACCCGCTGGCAGCAGCTCCAGCGTGGTGAGGCGCGCCAGGGTTTTCAGGAAGTTGTGGTTGTCGTTAACGCGACGCACCACGTCGGCACTGGCGCCGCGCAGCAGCACGTCCAGCGGCTTAGCCGGGGAGATATTCATCTCGTTGCGAATATTACGCACCGCGACGATAGCCTGCTTCAGCCATTCGGTATCGGCCATTGCAGCGGCATCAACGCGGCTTGCGCTGAACTCCGGCATCGGCTGCAGCATGATGGTGTCGTCGCTGATGTTCTTCAGCACTTTCACCTGCTGCCAGATGGTTTCGGTAATAAATGGAATAATTGGGTGCGCCAGGCGCAGCAACGCTTCCAGAACCGTCACCAGCGTATTACGCGTGCCGCGCAGCTGAGCTTCAGTCCCGCCGTTCATCACCGGCTTCGCCAGCTCCAGATACCAGTCGCAGAACTGGTTCCAGGTGAACTCATACAGGATGTTGGCGGCGATATCGAAGCGGTAGCTGTCCAGCGCGCCGCGGTAGGCCTTCACGGTTTCGTTGAATTCCGCGAGGATCCAGCGGTCCGCCAGCGACAGTTCCAGCTCGCCACCGTTGAAGCCGCAGTCGTGCTCCTGGGTGTTCATCAGCACAAAGCGGCTGGCGTTCCACAGCTTGTTACAGAAGTTGCGGTAACCTTCCAGGCGCTTCATATCCCAGTTGATGTCGCGGCCGGTTGAGGCCAGCGCCGCCAGCGTGAAGCGCAGGGCATCGGTGCCGTGCGGCTCAATGCCGTTGGGGAACTGCTTCTCGGTGCGCTTGCGGATCTTCTCCGCCAGCTGCGGCTGCATCATGTTACCGGTGCGTTTTTCCAGCAGGTCTTCCAGCGAAATCCCGTCAACCATATCCAGCGGATCGATCACGTTACCCTTCGACTTGGACATTTTCTGCCCTTCGTCGTCGCGGATCAGGCCGGTCATGTAGACGGTTTTAAACGGCACCTGCGGCTTACCGTCTTCGTCCTTGATGAAGTGCATGGTCAGCATGATCATGCGCGCAATCCAGAAGAAGATGATGTCGAAGCCGCTGACCAGCACGCTGGTCGGGTGGAAGGTGCGCAGCGCTTCGGTGTTCTCCGGCCAGCCGAGGGTGGAGAAGGTCCACAGGCCGGAGGAGAACCAGGTGTCGAGCACGTCTTCGTCCTGGGTCAGCACCACCTCGGGCGCGATGCTGTTTTCCGCACGCGCTTCTGCTTCGCTGCGCGCCACATAGACGTTGCCTTCGGCATCGTACCAGGCCGGAATACGGTGGCCCCACCACAGCTGGCGGGAGATGCACCAGTCCTGAATGTCACGCATCCAGGAGAAGTACATGTTCTCATACTGCTTCGGCACGAACTGGATATCACCCTGTTCCACCGCTTCTACCGCCACTTTCGCCAGCGGAGCGGTGCGCACGTACCACTGGTCGGTCAGCATCGGCTCGATCACCACGCCGCCACGGTCGCCGTAAGGCACGGTCAGGTCGTGCGGTTTGATCTCATCCAGCAGGCCGAGTGCATCAATCGCCGCGACAATCGCTTTACGCGCCGCGAAGCGTTCCAGCTTCTGGAACGCCGCCGGAATGGTCGGGTCGCAGGCGTCAGACTCTTCGCCGTTGGTGTCGTAAACCTGGGCGCTTTCGCGGATATCACCGTCGAAAGTCAGGATGTTGATCATCGGCAGCTTGTGACGACGGCCCACTTCGTAGTCGTTGAAGTCGTGCGCCGGGGTGATCTTCACGCAGCCGGTGCCTTTCTCCATATCGGCATGCTCATCGCCCACAATCGGAATGCGGCGACCGACCAGCGGCAGCACGAGGAATTTGCCGATCAGATCTTTGTAGCGCGGATCTTCCGGGTTGACCGCCACGCCGGTATCACCGAGTACGGTTTCCGGGCGGGTGGTGGCGACCACCAGGTAATCTTTACCGTCAGCGGTTTTCACGCCGTCGGCCAGCGGGTAGCGGATGTGCCACATCGAGCCTTTCGACTCGCGGTTTTCCACTTCGAGATCAGAAATCGCGGTGCGCAGCTTCGGATCCCAGTTCACCAGGCGCTTGCCGCGGTAGATCAGGTTCTCTTTGTGCAGGCGCACGAACACTTCTTTCACCGCGTTCGACAGGCCTTCATCCATGGTGAAGCGCTCGCGCTCCCAGTCCACGGAGTTGCCCAGACGGCGCATCTGACGGGTGATAGTGCCGCCAGACTCGGCCTTCCACTGCCAGATTTTTTCGATGAACGCATCACGGCCATAATCTTTACGGGTTTTGCCCTCTTCGGCGGCGATTTTACGCTCAACCACCATCTGCGTGGCGATGCCCGCGTGGTCGGTACCCGCCTGCCACAGGGTGTTTTTACCCTGCATGCGCTGGTAGCGGATCATGGTGTCCATGATGGTCTGCTGGAAGGCGTGCCCCATATGCAAGCTACCGGTGACGTTCGGCGGCGGGATCATGATGCAGAAGCTTTCCTGGCTGGTGTCGCCATTCGGTTTGAAGTAGCCCTGTTGTTCCCAGTGCTCGTAGAGCGGCTGCTCGATATCTTGCGGGTTATATGTCTTTTCCATTTCTGCTATGTCTTAGGCAAGGGGCGGCGTTGCCGTATTCAAGTGGAATCCAACGCTGCGATACGCTTTGTAGCGGTCGCGCGCCAGCTGTTTCAAGGATGCTTCATAGGGAACGAAGTCTATCACTTCATAGAAAGCGGTGGCAAAATCTGCAAACTGCGGCAGCAGGCTGATCAGCAGGTCACGCGGCGAGTTTCCGCGCCGCTGCGGCCAGGCCAGTTCGACCGGTGCGCCATATTTCGGGCCTTCACCCGCCAGATTATGCGGCACAAAGGCGCTGGCCGGACGCTGCCACAGGGCTTCATCCAGGCGGATAGCCTGGGCTTCATCCTGGCAGGCGACCAGCACGCGTTTCCCTTCCCGCCAGCGCGCCTCGGCCAGGTCACAGACCAGCGCTTCCTGCGCGCTCAGCCCGTCAACCGGGGTGTCGGTTTCCAGCAGATAGAAAGTTGCGTTTTTCATAATGATGCCAAATGATTGCGATAAAACTGTAGGGGGCGACCTTCTTTTTCGGTCGCCCCGCCGGGATTAATCGTCGCCGTTCAGACCCGCACGGTTAAGCAGGAACTGCGACAGCAGGGCGACCGGGCGACCCGTTGCGCCTTTGGCCTTGCCGGAGCGCCAGGCCGTACCGGCCACGTCGAGGTGTGCCCAGTTGTACTTACGGGTGAAGCGCGCCAGGAAGCAGGCCGCGGTAATCGCACCGCCGGGACGGCCACCAATGTTTGCCATATCGGCAAAGTTGGAGTCCAGCTGCTCCTGATATTCATCGGCCATTGGCAGACGCCATGCGCGGTCACCCGCCTGCTCGGAGGCGCCAATCAGCTCGTGCGCCAGCGGGTTATGGTTCGACAGCAGGCCGCTGATATGGTGGCCGAGCGCAATCACGCAGGCGCCGGTCAGGGTCGCCACGTCGATCACCACGTCCGGATCGAAACGCTCAACGTAGGTCAGGGCATCGCACAGCACCAGGCGACCTTCGGCATCGGTGTTCAACACTTCCACCGTCTGGCCGGACATGGTGGTCAGTACGTCACCCGGACGATAGGCGCGGCCGCCAGGCATGTTCTCACAGCCTGCCAGCACGCCGACCACATTAAGCGGCAGGCCCAGCTCGGCCACCATGCGCATCACGCCGTACACCGACGCCGCGCCGCACATATCGTACTTCATCTCGTCCATCGCTTCGCCCGGCTTCAGCGAGATCCCGCCGGTATCGAAGGTGACGCCTTTACCGACCAGCACAATCGGGCGCGCATCCGCATCCGGGTTGCCCTTGTACTCAATCACCGACATCAGCGATTCGTTCTGCGATCCGGCTCCGACGGCGAGGTAGGCATTCATGCCCAGCTCTTTCATCTGCTGCTCGCCAATCACGCGGGTGGTGATATTGCTCCACGCATCCGCCAGCTGGCGCGCCTGCGAGGCCAGGTACGCGGCATTACAGATGTTTGGCGGCATATTGCCGAGATCTTTCGCTGCCTTCACGCCCGCCGCAACGGCCAGGCCATGCTGGATAGCGCGCTCGCCGCTGGTCAGCTCACGGCGCGTTGGCACGTTGAACACCATTTTACGCAGCGGACGGCGCGGCTCGACCTTATTGCTTTTCAGCTGGTCGAAGCTGTACAGCGTCTCTTTGGAGGTTTCCACCGCCTGACGCACTTTCCAGTAAGTATTGCGACCTTTTACGTGCAGCTCGGTCAGGAAACAGACGGCTTCCATCGAACCGGTGTCATTCAGAGTGTTAATTGTTTTCTGAATAACCTGCTTGTACTGGCGCTCGTCCAGCTCACGTTCTTTGCCGCAGCCGATCAAAAGGATGCGCTCAGAGAGAATGTTCGGTACATGATGCAGCAGCAGCGTCTGACCGACTTTTCCTTCCAGTTCACCACGGCGCAGCAGGGCACTGATGTAGCCATCGCTGATTTTATCGAGCTGTTCAGCAATCGGTGACAAGCGGCGCGGTTCAAACACGCCCACTACAATACAGGCACTGCGCTGTTTTTCCGGGCTACCGCTTTTTACACTGAACTCCATGCACTCTCCTGAATCTTAAAGACAACGGCGCTTGCTCCGGCTAGAATGGACCGCTTTCGTACCGTATAGCGCTGGTGCAATATGTCGCTGTCAGATTGAGTTTTGGTGATAATAAGTTTTTTTTTGCATCACCAGAACGCGATTGTTGTCATACTATTTTAGCTATGACTTGGGCCATTGATAGAAAAAATGGCGTGTAAGCGATGAAACTAGCGATTTTCCTGCAAAAAGACAAGTTTTCACAGGCGTACTCAGCGTGATCATCATTAGATATCTGGTTCGGGAAACGCTCAAAAGCCAGTTGGCTATCCTGTTCATCCTGCTGCTGATCTTCTTTTGCCAGAAGTTAGTCAGGATTTTGGGAGCCGCGGTGGATGGCGAGATTCCAACAAATTTAGTACTCACATTATTGGGCCTTGGCGTGCCGGAAATGGCGCAGCTTATCCTGCCGTTAAGCCTGTTTTTAGCCATTTTGATGACGCTTGGCCGGTTATACACCGAGAGTGAAATCACGGTGATGCACGCCTGCGGTTTAGGCAAAAGCGTGCTGGTGAAGGCGGCGATGATCCTGATGCTGTTTACCGCGCTGGTGGCAGCGGTCAACGTTGGCTTCCTCGGGCCGTGGTCCTCGCGCTATCAAAGCGAAGTGATGCAGAACGCCAAAGCCAACCCGGGTGCCGCTGCACTCGCGGCCGGGCAGTTCCAGCAGTCGGGCGATGGCCAGTCGGTGCTGTTTATCGAGAACACCAAAGGCAACACCTTTGACAACGTGTTCCTGGCGCAGATGCGGCCGAAGGGCAATGCCCGCCCGTCCGTGGTGGTGGCCGATCATGGCCATATGTCGCAGCGTGCCGATGGTTCCCAGGTGGTGACGCTGGATAGCGGCACGCGCTTCGAAGGCACCGCGCTGCTGCGCGACTTCCGCATTACCGACTTCAAGAACTATCAGGCGATTGTCGGCCATCAGGAAGCGATTCTGGATCCCAATGATTCCGAGCAGATGAGCATGAAAGCCCTGTGGCAGTCCGATAAACCCGATTTCCGCAGCGAGCTGCACTGGCGCCTGACGCTGGTGTTCTCGGTGCTGGTGATGGCGCTGATGGTGGTGCCGCTCAGCGTGGTCAACCCACGCCAGGGGCGCGTGCTGTCGATGCTGCCCGCCATGCTGCTCTACCTGATTTTCTTCCTGTTGCAGAGCTCGTTACGCTCCAGCGGCGGCAAAGGGCGCCTCGACCCGGCACTCTGGATGTGGGTGGTTAACCTGGCTTATCTGGGGCTGGCGATAGTGCTGAACGCCTGGGATACCGTACCGATGCGCCGCCTGCGCGCGCGCTTTACTCGCGGAGGATCGGTCTGATGTTTGGCGTTCTTGACAGATATATCGGTAAAACGATTTTCAATACCATCATGGCGACGCTGTTTATGCTGGTGTCGCTCTCCGGCATCATTAAGTTTGTCGATCAGCTGCGTAAAACCGGGCAGGGCGACTACACCGCGCTCGGCGCCGGGCTGTACACCATCCTCAGCGTGCCGAAAGATATCGAGATCTTCTTCCCGATGGCGGCGCTGCTGGGGGCGCTGCTGGGCCTCGGAACGCTGGCTCAGCGCAGCGAGCTGGTGGTGATGCAGGCATCCGGCTTTACCCGTATGCAGATTGCCGCCTCGGTGATGAAAACCGCCATCCCGCTGGTGCTGCTGACCATGGCGATTGGTGAGTTTGTTGCCCCGCAGGGCGAGCAGATGGCGCGTAACTACCGTGCGCAGCAGCTGGTGGGCGGTTCGCTGCTCTCCACGCAGAGCGGGCTGTGGGCGAAGGACGGGAATAACTTTATCTTTATTGAACGTATTCGCGACGACAACCAGCTGGCGGGCATCAGCATCTACAGCTTTAACCAGCAGCGCCGCCTGCAGTCGGTACGCTACGCGGCATCGGCCAAGTACGATGCGAATAAAAAAGCGTGGGCGCTGGCGCAGGTAGATGAATCAGACCTGACTGACCCGCAGCAGGTGAGAGGCAGCCAGACGCTGACCGGCGAGTGGAAAACCACGCTGACGCCGGACAAGCTGGGCGTGGTGGCGCTGGACCCGGCGGCGCTGTCGATCACCGGCCTGTATAACTACTCGAAGTATCTGAAGCAGAGCGGCCAGATGTCCGGACGCTATCAGCTGAATATGTGGAGCAAAATCTTCCAGCCGCTGTCGGTGGCGGTGATGATGCTGATGGCGCTGTCGTTTATCTTCGGACCGCTGCGCAGCGTGTCGATGGGGATGCGCGTGGTGACCGGGATCAGCTTTGGCTTCCTGTTCTACGTGCTGGACCAGATTTTCGGCCCGCTGAGCCTGGTGTATAACATCCCGCCGATCCTCGGCGCGCTGCTGCCCAGCGCGGCGTTCTTCGCCATCAGCGTATATATGCTGTTGAAACGCAGGTAATTGTTGCGGTTGCGGGTCGACCAGAAAAGCGGTCGACCCCTACAAGATCGGTACAGGCCGCCCCTGATGACGGCGCACCGTTCACTACCCCCTGTAGGGGCTGACCCTCTTTTTCGGTCAGCCCTTTTTTCTTACAGCACCAGCGGCAACAGCGACAGCAGATACAAAATCAAACCAATCACCCCGCCGACCAGCGTGCCGTTAATGCGGATGCGCTGCAGATCGCTGCCGATATTCAGCTCCACCTGATGTGACATATCTTTGGCATCCCAGCTTTTTACCGTATCGCTGATATGGCGGCTGAGAAACGCCGAGAACTCCGGCGCCACGCTGCTGGCGGCGTCCTCCATATGCTGATTGAGCGAGCTGCGCAGCGCGCTGTCCTGCATCAGCGTTTCGCCAAACCACTGCCCGGCGGCGCTTACTTTGGCGTGCAGCTGTGAGTCCTCACGGTCGAGATCGGCCTTCAGCCAGGCTCTGAGATCGCCCCACAGCTGGCTGATATAGCCGTTCAGCGCCTCGTCCTGCTTGAGGTAGGTTTTAATCTCCTCCGCTTTTTCTGCCATTTCCGCGTCAGTGCGCAGGCGGGTAATCAGCCGCTGCACCGCGCGGTTAAAGCCCTGACGCAGCTGGTGCGACTCATCATTTTCAATCTCGCTGAGGATCGACTGCACCGCTTTCGCCGCCACGCCGGCGCTCTGCTCGCCCAGCCACTCGCTCGGCAGCATCTTCTCCTTCAGCGGGTGCTCGCGCTTCAGCCAGCGCACCACCTGCTGGGCGATAAACTCGTGCGTGCCGGGCTTGTTGATCAGCTGCAATACCTGCGCCAGCGCATCGTCCAGCAGCTGCTGGTGGCGGTTATTTTTGGTCAGGCTTTCCAGGATCATCGCGGCCGACTGCGTGAGGTCCACTTTGTCGATCGCCTTGTGGATGGCGCGGCGCATGAATGCCTGAATACGCTGGTCGTCGGCAAGGTCGAGAAAGCCGCGCACCATCTTCAGCAGATAGCCGCTGAGGCGGGCAGTATTCTCAGCGCTGCTGAGCCAGCGGGCGATAATCTGCGCCGGATCGTGGCGGCGGATCAGCGCCAGCAGCGACTCGGTGTTGAGGAATTTGTCCTGGACGAACAGCGCGAGGTTATCAGCGATGCGGTCCTTGTTGCGCGGGATGATCGCGGTGTGGCGGCCAACCAGCGGGATCGGCACGCGGCGAAACAGCGCGCTGACCGCAAACCAGTCGGCCAGCGCGCCAACCATCGACGCCTCCGACACCGCCTTCAGTCCGGCTATCCACAGGTTTGGCGGGTAGTACAGCGGCCAGACCACCGTGGCGATAAACAGCAGCGCCGCCACGCCCAGCAGTATCAGCGGCAGGCGCCTGGCCTGCCGCAGTTCCAGTTCCTTATCCATAAACTCCCTACTTGCGGCGGCCGCCCATAATGCTGCCCAATACTCCGCGAATGATTTGATTGGTGATCTGCCGGGCGGCGCTTTTCGCCACGCTCTGCACCACGCCTTCGCGCTTGCCGCCGCGCGGCCCGGTGCTGCCAAACAGGATATCCTTCAGCCCGCCGAGAATGCCGTCATCGACCGCCACCGCATCGCCTTTCGCCGCCGGTGCGCTGGCGTTGTCGGTGGCTGCCTGCACCCCTTTTTGCAGCAGCTCGTAAGCCGACTCACGATCGACCGCTTCTTCATACTTGCCCGACAGCGCCGAGTGATTGATCAGCCCGTTACGCTCATCGTCGGTGACCGGCCCCATGCGCGAACCGGGGGCGATTACCGAGGCGCGCTGCACCACCGACGGGCTGCCTTTCTCATCAAGGAAGGAGATCAGCGCTTCGCCGGTGCCCAGCTCCTGGATCGCCGTGACGGTGTCAAACGCCGGATTGGCGCGCATGGTCTGTGCGGCGACCTTCACCGCTTTCTGATCCTTCGGCGTAAAGGCGCGCAGCGCGTGCTGCACGCGGTTCCCCAGCTGGCCGAGCACCGCATCGGGAATATCCGCCGGGTTCTGCGACACAAAGTACACCCCGACCGCCTTGGAACGGATCAGGCGGATCACCTGCTCAATTTTATCCAGCAAAACGGCGGGCGCTTCATCAAACAGCAGGTGCGCCTCGTCAAAGAAGAACACCAGCTTGGGTTTCTCCTGGTCGCCCGCCTCCGGCAGCTGCTCGTACAGCTCCGACAGCAGCCACAGCAGGCTGGTGGCGTACAGCTTCGGCATCTGGTACAGCTTCTCGGCGGCGAGGATGTTGATCACCCCTTTGCCGTCGGCATCGGTGCGCATCCAGTCTTTGATATCCAGCATTGGCTCGCCGAAGAAATACTCCGCACCCTGCTGCTCCAGCGCCAGCAGCCCGCGCTGGATCGCCCCGACCGACGCGCTGTTGATGTTGCCGTACTGGCTCTGGAACGCCTTGGCGTTGTCGCCGATGTACTGCGTCATGGCGCGCAGATCTTTAAAGTCGAGCAGCAGCATCCCCTGGTCATCGGCCACGCGGAAGATGATGGTCAGCACGCCGCTCTGCACCTCATTAAGGTTCAGCAGGCGCGCCAGCAGCAGCGGGCCAAGGTCGGACACCGTGGCGCGCACCGGGTGGCCGCGCTCGCCGAAAATATCCCACAGCACCACCGGGTTGCTCTGCGGCGCCCAGTCAGTGACGCCGATTTTTGCCAGCCTGGCGCTGAGCTTCTCCGACTCCGCTCCCGCTTTGGCAACCCCGGTCAGGTCGCCTTTCACATCGGCCATAAACACCGGTACGCCGATGTTAGAGAAGCTCTCCGCCAGCTTTTGCAGCGTGACGGTTTTTCCGGTGCCGGTCGCCCCGGTGATCAGCCCGTGACGGTTGGCCATAGAGGGCAGCAGGTGCAGTTGGTGTTCGGTGGTCTGGGCAATCAGCAGCGGCTCGGTCATAGTGAGTTATCCATCGGGTTGGAAGAGGAGGGGACCCCTGTAAGCCTGGCAGGCATCCATTTTTCTACAAAAAATACATAACCATAAGGCGATGATGAGGAAATCATCGCGTAGTGTAAAGGATAAATTAATAGCGCTATTTACTCTCTGTCAATGCGGATTTTCAAACTGTCACGGCAGGGGAGGATGGCGGAGATAATAACAACTCCTCATCTCTTTTTATTTTCATGATGAAAATAAAAGCCAGGAAGGTTAAAAAATGTGCTGGCGGGCAGGGGTGTTTTTTAAAGTTAAATCATCCGTCTTAGACAGGATGTTATTAATAATTACAATTTAAATGAAAGAGCGTTGCACCCCATTTTGGATGCAACGGCTCTTAATGCTCTAAATGCGATGAATATAGCGTGATTTTCTGTTCTAAGAGGGAACATTCATCGCTGCAATATTTTAAGATCCTGTTGGTCCTTGAGTAAGTACCATTTATGATACTTTTTTATTTTATCTCTGCTCACACAGCCGCGTTGTTCTAACGGGAGAAGCAAATGTCTGACTTTGTAAATGGAAATGCCGCATAGGTCGGCAATTTCTCTTGTCGACAACCCCTCAGAAGAGTGCTCTTTTAACGAGTTGAGAATAAAGATCTGTTCGGGGATATTAACCTTTTTAATCTCGACATTGCTAATACCCATTTCCATTGCCAGCATAAGCAGATTTTTACGATGATTGTGGTGACCTTTGCGTAACTCACCTGAACTGTAAGAACATACAGAGGTTTTCATTTTGCCTACTCCATGGGCTTCAAAGGAAGCTCGTAGTATGAGATCCCAGTAATTCGTTAGCAACATTAACGTGAAATGAAGCTTGAATCAGAAGTTTTATCTAAAATTTATCATTTTTTTATTTTATTGTTCTGTTTTTGGGTGTTCAGTAAATCTAAGTTTGGAGGAGAATATGAGATTCAATATCGAAGGCGTAGTTATTTTTGATACCGAAAAGGCTTTACTTGTCAATCTGCTCACGGGAGATTGTATCGAGTTATCCCAAACATCGGCGCGCCTGCTGGCTGCATTGCTGACGCATTCCGGAGAGGTATTAGCGCGCGATGAGATTTTTCAGTCTATTTTTGATAAGTTTGGCGCACGGGCTTCTAACAGTAATTTGAATCAATATATTTCAATACTGCGGAAAAATTTACATGATTTGGGGATCGAACAGGAGATTATTATTACTGTCCCTCGCGTTGGGTTTACGATCTCGGAACATGCGGTAATTAATGAAGAAGTCAACGCTCCCAATGTAGCCGTCAATCAACGATGGCTGCCTTTTTTATACGAAAAGCTTACCGCGGGTCGGATCTATTTTATGGCCGGAGGGAGTGTTGTTTTTTTAGCATTTATTGTCTTTTTCTTCAGGGTGGAAGAGCACATCACAGAATTAATTCCGTCAAAGATGTCACTGAATCAGTGTAGTTTTTATGTCTATCTTCCCATGTCAATGCAGGATATTCATAACGCTTTTTCTTTGTCCGGAAGAGTGCTGGACTGCTCGGTGCCAAAAAAAATCTATCTTTACAGTCAGGTTATAGAAAGTGATTTAGGTTACCACGTTCAAATTTTGATGGTTGAATGCGAACGAAATGGCAATCGTTGTACCAGTGAGTATATAAGAGAGATTCACAATGCTTAAGCTGTCAGCTTTGCTTGCAATTATTACCTGTCTGCTGTCGGTAGGCGGAGTAATTTATTTTTCCAAGGATCCCGTTTTTATCTGTGAAACGCCATTCACCATGACTCAAAATGTAAATAATGAGGTGATTCGTGCCCAGGGCGTCATGTTTGTCCATGTTGACGGTGATAAACTGTTTATTAAAATGGATGGCCTGCTCACTCACCAAAGCAAAAAGTATATTATCGCCCGCACGATTGAGCTAGCGTATAAACGCTATAATCTTAAGGCCGACCTCTATAAAGTTGTCAGCCTCGACACTGTGCGCGACGACACAGACAATATTGATGATGGGCTGGTATCGGGCTTGCTTTTCGGTATGAGGCAGAAGGAAAAAATTATTTTCCTTAAGCGTGTCGGGGATAGTGTCATTTTGTTCGGCAATAATACCTTTCCGCAGTTCGGTTGCCTACGCAATCCAGCGGAGGCCCACAGTTAATCCCCTCGCTGCGCTAACAGGAAATTCTCTGTCCAGGTGCAGCAGGTTAACCGCAAGCGGTGGGCTCAATCACAGCTGATGATGCCGCGAAATCAGCTATTTCGCGGCGTGGGTTAATCAGGCCGAGAGCCCACCGTCAAGCACCAGCGTCTGCCCGGTTAAATAGCTGCTGTTATCACCAATCAGAAAGGCGGCGGCCTGGGCCACATCCACAGGGTCGCCCAGCCGCCGCAGCGCGATATTTTGCCGCATCGTTTTCAGTTTCGCGGCGGGCACAGCCTCAATCATTTCGCTGGCGATTAATCCCGGGGCCAGGCAGTTGACCCGAAGACCAAACCGGCCAACCTCCCGCGCCAGCGAACGAGCCATGCCAATCATCGCCGCCTTGCTGGCGGCATAGGCCGTCTGCCCGCTGTTGCCCTGAAGCGCTGTGACGGACGACATCAGCACGATCGAACCGCTTCCCTGCGTCATCATCTCGGCAAGCAGCCCCTGGTGCCAGTTCATCACTGAGACCAGGTTGTTATCAAGAATTGCGCGCCAGTCCTGCGCATTCTGATGAATGTGCAGGGCATCGCGGGCGATCCCCGCGTTATGAATAATGGCGTGCGGTGCGCCAAACTGTTCGAGTAACGACCCGGCGACCTGCGCGACGCGCCCGTCATCCGTGCCGTCGCAGCATACCCCTTCAACCCAGGTGTCGGTGCCCATACTCCGTGCCTGCGCCAGCGTCGGCGCAATGCTCTCTGCGCTGCGGCCGGTAAAGACGATGTTCCACTCGGTCAGCAGGTGCATAACCAGCGCCTTGCCTATTCCCCGGCTGCCGCCGGTTATCAATATCCATTTGTTGGTCATATTAACGCGCCATCTCCTGCTCAATAAGCTGACAAAGCTCTTTGAGGGTCATAAAGGGATGATTGATAAACATATCGGCCGTCAGCGTGACCTTAAACTCGCGCTTTGCCAGCACCATGAGTTCGACATAATCCAGGCTATCCAGCTCAAGCTGTGGCAGCGTCGTTTCTGGCGTGATTTCGCCGGGTTCCAGATCTTTTGCATCGCAGATCATTTCGCTGATTTTGCGGTATACAGTCATAATATTATCCTTATTTATGCGATGGCCACCGGGCCAATCTTGAGAGTGACGGCAGTGCTGATAAAGTGATTGCGCGAGTGGGTTCTGGCTGCAATACGGATAATCGCACCTTGCTGAAGATCGCCGATGACCATCACCGGCAGCGTTTCCAGCGTCAGATTTTCTGCCGGGTCGTGCGGATGCCAGTCTGCCAGCAGGCGGTGGTCAAAAAGGCTTTCCTGATGCGTCTGAATCACGGGAATGTGGGCGAACAGGGCTTCCAGCGTCGTGCCCTGCGGCAGCATAGCGGCGACGGCCTCCTGACGAAGCAGCGCCTCATCCTGAATCAGGTGGCGAAACAGCAGCGCGTCGAGGAAGTGCCAGCGCTGTCCGGCAGGTAAAAGCGAGGCAAACTTCTGCTGAAGTCGCGTCAGCGTGGGGCGATCCAGCTCGCCGCGGCTGACGTTGACGCTGTCGACGTCCGGCAGGGCAGCGGTGGGTGCAATCTGGCAGGTGAGACAGGTTTCTCCGCTGGCCGGGTCGCGAACGATGGCCGCTGCCGCTTTTTTCTCATCGCGTATCAGCTGATAGGGCATGTCACACCACAGCGGTCTGCGCAGGCGCACCGTGCATTTCAGCAGGGGGGCATCGCTGGCAGATGGACTGATTGCGGCTTTAACATCAAGTAAGGCGCGCATGCCGTGTACGCTAAGATGCGCTGCGCCCTGTTTTTTTGCCCAGGACGCGTCGAAATGGACAGGATTGTAATCCCCGGAGAAGCCTGCCCAGTCGTGTGCATCGCTCAGGGTGTAGTGCAGCGGCATCATGGGTGTTTTTCCAGGATCAGTGCCGCATTGGCTCCCCCAAAGCCAAAGCTCAGGTTCAGCGTGCGGCGAATGTTCCCGGCGCGATGTCCCTCAACGATATAGTCGAGGTCACAGAGCTCGTCCGGCTGCTGATAGTTGGCGGTTGCCGGCATGGTGCTCTGTGCCATCGCCTGCAGACAAACAATGCTTTCAAAAACGCCTGCAGCGGAGATGAGATGGCCCGAGTAGGACTTGGTGCTGGAGACGGGGATCGCGTATGCGGCCTCACCGAGCGCCATCTTCAGCGCCTGGGTTTCATTGAGATCGTTCAGCGGCGTTGAAGTGCCGTGAGCATTGATATAGTCCAGCTGCGTGGGCGCCAGCTGCGCCTGATGCAGGGCTTCAGTAATGGTTTTAACGCGCGCGAGACAATCCTCAGCGGGCGACGTGAAGTCCCAGGCATCGGAGAAGTTTGCGTAACCGGTGATCTCCCCGAGGATCGTTGCGCCGCGCGCCAGGGCACTTTCGCGTTCTTCAAGGCAGAGTACCGCCGCGCCTTCGGAGAGCACAAACCCACTGCGGTGGGCGCTGAACGGGCAGCTGGCGCGTTGTGGATCGGACTGCTCCTTACTTAACGCTCCCAGAACGTCGATGTTCCACACCGCACAGTGGCTGGTCAGCGACTCACCGGCGCCGGCCAGCATCATTTTTGCTCTACCGCTGCGGATCACCTCGCAGGCATCGCCAATCACCATTGTACCGGTGGCGCAGGCAGCAATAACCGTATTTTGATAGCCGCTTAGCCCCCAGAACTGGCTGCACGCGGCCGTGGTCACGCTGGGCATCGCGAAGAAACAGTTAAACGGCGAGGTGACGCCGGTGGTAGCAAACTCCTCCTGGGCGCTGTAGCTTTCATCCAGTCCCGCCCAGCCTGTCCCCATAATCACCCCACAATCCAGCGCAGAATAAAATGCCCGCGGCAGCGCCTCACCAAAGGCCATCGCCATCGCCTGGCGCGCTGCGCCGACCGTCAGACGCGCAAAGCGCGGCAGCTTACGGCGGATCGCTGCGGGTACACCTTTCAGGCTTGGCTCCTCATCGATCAGCCCGAGAAAACGGGTATGGATGCCCAGCTCAGTTTTATCCACGTAGCGGTAGCCCCGGCGGTATTCCATGATCGACTGCCAGCTTGCTGCTGCCGTTGCGCCAAGCGGCGTGACGGCACCGTATCCGGTCACAACCACGCGTTTTCCCTGATTATTTAACGTCATTATTTAATATCCTGTATTGCGTTTTGCCACCCCCCTGCGCCAGCCAGAGCTGAAGCGTGGCGTAGAGGTAATCGTATTGCGTTTGTGCAAGGGTATTTTCCAGCGTCAGCAGATCGTCCTGGGCGTCCAGCAGCGTTTTAAAATCCACCGCGCCAGCGCGATAGCGGCTTTCAGTCAGGGTTAAACGCTGGCGGCCCAGCGACAGCGACTGCTGCAGGCGGCTGCGCTGCTCCGCGGCGCTGAGGCGCTTCTCCATCGCGTTATCCACCTCGGCGAGAGCGGTATACGCGGTGCGGCGAAAAGTGATGGCCGCCTGTTGGATCGCCAGCCCCGACTGCCTGACGGTGAGCTGTGTGGTATTCCACTGGATAAAGGGCAGCGCGAGTGACGTGCCGACGGTGCGAACGGGGTCGCGGAACCACTGGCTAAACGCCTGGCTTCCGGCATTCAGAGCAGCATTCAACGACAGCGAGGGGTAGAAGCTCAGCCGCGAGGCGTCATAGCCCGCCAGTGCCGCGCGCAGGCGTGACTCAGCCGCCTGAATATCGGGGCGATGGGCAATCACCTGCAGCGGCGTTTTTTCCCGCACCGGCACGCGCTGGCTGGGCAGCAGGAAGGCGGCCTCCGCCGTGTGCTGCTCCGCAGGGCGGTTAAGCAGCAGCGCCAGCGCATTGCGCGCGTTTTCACGCTGTTGCTGCAGCGTGCGCAGCTGGTTCTGATGCTCAATCAGCGCCTGCTGAGAGAGCAGCACATCCAGCTGTCCGACCTTGCCTGCCCGGAACCAGGATGCCACCTGCTGCGCCGTCTGTTGCGAGATCGCCAGGCTTTGTTGCCGGTTGCGGATCTGCTGGTTGTAGAGGGCAATGTTCCAGTAAAGCTGCGCGGTGGTGCCAATGGTGGAGAGCACCGTGGCCTGATAGTCCTCAGCGCTGGCGACGGCCTGCCATTCGCTTTGCTCGCGAACACGCGCCAGCTTGCCCCACAGATCCAGCTCGTAGCTCAGGCTTAACTGGCTGCTGTAGCTCTCGCTGGTCGCGGCGGCGCCGCGCAGGTGCTGGCTGTTGCTGGCACTGCCGGTCAGCTCCACGTTCGGCGACAGGTTAGTGGCGGTTAGCCCGGCGGCCACGCGCGCCTGCTGCAGGGTAATGGCCGCGGCGGCCACATCGTTATTAGTGGTCAGAACCTGCGTGATGATGCGCGACAGCGTGGGGTCGTCGAAACGTTCCCACCAGTTGTCATACCGCCGATCGAACCGATCGGACCGATCCACAGCGGGCCAGCGCTCGGGCAGTGAAAGCAGCGGGCGCTGATAGTCACTCTTGCCGAGGTGACCGCAGCCGCTCAGCAGCAATATCGCGGTAAGTAAGGCGGGGATCTTCATTCTCGCGCCAGCGCCTCCATCGGGTTAAGTCGGGCAGCTCTGCGCGCCGGAAAATAGCCGAACGTCACTCCAATAGCCGCGGAAAACAGGCAGGCGATGACCAGCGGAAAGAGGGTAAAAACCATCGTGAACTCATCCGTTATCAGAGAAAACAGCGTACCTACCAGCCACGAACCGGCGATGCCTGCCAGCCCGCCCAGCACGCAGATGGTGACCGCCTCGATCAGAAACTGATTCATAATGTCCGACGGCCGCGCACCGACAGAGAGGCGAATGCCGATTTCATGGGTGCGTTCCGTAACCGATACCAGCATGATATTCATGACGCCGACGCCGCCGACCAGCAGCGAAATAGCGGCAATCGCCGTAATCAGCAGCGACATCGAGTCCGAGGTTTTTTGCAGCGCCGTTGCCAGCTTATCGTCGGTCTGGGTAAAAAAATCCTTTTTGCCATGACTGCGTACCAGATGATCCACCGCTCTGCGCGTCGCTTCGGCGGGCTTCAGCGTCTCCTGAAAGCGCAGAGTGATGGCTTCGAGCGGTTTGTCGCCGGTGATGCGCTGCTGTAGCGAGGTGTAGGGTATCCAGCCGCTGACAAAACCGCCGATCATCTTCGGCCCGGGGCGTGAGGCCACGCCGATCACGCGCCACGGCGCCCCGGCAATCTGTACGATCTTCCCTAGCGGATCTTCACCATCCGGAAAGAGGGCATCACGGCCGGTTTCATCAAGGATCAACACCGGTTCGCTTTCAGCCACATCCCGTGCGCCAAAGCCGTGTCCCTGTACGAACTGCAGTCCCTGTAAGGCAAAGTAGTTCTGCGACACGCCGTTCAGCATGACGGAAGCGTCGTAGCCTTTGCGCACGGCTGTCGTCATGCTGCTCAGCAGCGGGGAGACGCCCACCACCCACGGGAGTTTTTCCAGGCTGCTGACATCATCCATTGACAGAGCACGTGTCATATCCGGGCGCTGATTGCCCCAGCCGCTACCGGGATGGATTTCCAGCGTGGTGGTGCCGAACTTACCAATTTCATTCATGATGGTCTGACGTGCGCCTTCACCCACGGCCATGGAGGAGACAACGGAGGAGATGCCGATAATAATCCCCAGCATGGAGAGAGAGGCGCGCATGCGGTGCCCGCGCAGGGCGCGCCAGGCCATGCGGAAAGATTCCGTCAGACTGCGCGTCAGCGAGGCACGCCCGTTATCCTGCTCAGGCAGGGAGACGGGCGTAGCTGGCCGGGTCTGACGGGCATCTTTGATGATTCTGCCGTCGCGGATCTCAATCACCCGCTGCGCCTGGCGGGCAATCTGGTGGTCATGGGTGACGATAATCACCGTGTGACCTGCGGCATGAAGCTGATGCAGTACGTCCATCAGGGCTTTGCCGCTGACGCTATCGAGCGCTCCGGTCGGCTCGTCGGCGAGGATGACCTGCGCCCCGTTGATTAACGCCCTGCAGATGCTGACGCGCTGCTGCTGACCGCCTGAAAGCTGGGTCGGGCGATGATGAAGGCGTTCGCTCAGGCCCAGCTTGTCTGCCAGGGAATGAATACGGGCGTGGCGCTCTTTTTCCGGCATCGCGGTATACAGCGCCGGCATGGCGATATTCTCTTCCGCCGTCAGATAGGGCATTAAGTGGTAGCGCTGAAAAATAAAGCCCAGATAGCGACTGCGCAGTTCGGCAAGATGCTGGCTGTCGGCCAGGTGTACCGCCGTGCCATCGATCAGCACCTCGCCGGAGGTCGGGCGGTCCAGGCAGCCAATGATATTCATCAGGGTAGATTTACCGGAACCGGAAGCGCCGACGATGGCCACCATCTCCCCGTGCCCAATGGTGAGTGAGATATCGCTTAACACCGGTAGGGTTTGCGTTCCGGCACGAAACGCCCGGCAGACATGGCGTAAGATGATTATGGGTTCCATGGATTACGCCTGGCCTCCGTCCGGGGTCAGTGCCACCCGATCGCCGGGCTGAGCCCCCGCCAGCACTTCGGCGTACTGACGGTCGGAGATGCCAATCTGTACGGTGCGCGAGTAGAGTTTGCCGTGATTAAAGACGCGGATGCGGTAGTGGTTGGCCTCCAGCGGCTGCCCCAGTGCGGCCAGCGGAATGCGCAGCACGTTGTTCGCTTCAGCAATGCGGATAAACACCTGAGCCGTCATCGAGGTTTTCAGCTCGCGGTCGGCGTTGGTCACGGTAAAGGTGCCGGTGTAATAGACCGCAGAGGCCTGCTGATTGGTGCTATTTCCCCGGCTGTTTTGCTCTTCCAGCGCCTCCTGGGGGGCCGGCTGCACGTAGCCCATCTCACTGTTGTAGCGTTTGTCGGGATTGGCGATAACGTAAAACTGCAGCGGCTGGCCAGGATGGATCTTCTGAATATCCGCTTCGGAAATGCGCGTCTGTACCTGCATGGTGTCGAGATCGGCCAGCACCAGGATCGTCGGTGCAGTTTGCGACGACACAATCGTCTGCCCTTCGCGTGTCACAATACCGAGTACCTCGCCGTCCATTGGGGCGACGATGCGGGTATAGCCAAGGTTCGCGTTGGCCGTTTTCACCGCCATTTCACCCTGCACAATCAGCGCATCGTTTACCGCAATTTGCTGCTGCTGCGCATCGTACTGTGCCTTCGCCTGTTCAAATTCACTGCGAATGCCGGAGCCATCGCGCATCATCATCTTCTGCCGCTGATACTCCTGGCGGTAGCGCAGCAGCGTGGCTTGCGCCGCAAGCTTCTGCGCCTTCGCGCTGGCTAACTGCGCCAGCGCATTGTTCAGCTCTGACTCCTGGAGAGTGGGATCGATCTCTGCCAGCAGCTGGCCTTTACGCACAGTGTCACCCTGCTGCACGTAGAGCTTGCGCAGCTGGCCATTCACCTGGGCTCCGACGTTAACCTGCACGGCGGGTTTCAGTGTGCCGGTGACCATGACTATTTTTGTGATGTCACCACGTTCAAGCGTTTCAAGCTGAAGGCTTTCCTGTGGGGAAGATGAGGTGTCGAAGGCTGCAATGGCGGCGAGGGTCACGGCTATCGCCAGCACACAGCCTGTCGCTATCCAACGGGGTCTAAGCTTCACGTCGCGGCTCCTGTGGCGTCAGGTGGCCTTCAGCGAGACGATAAACGCGATGAAAACCGGACATCACCTGTTCGCTATGGGTCACGACAATCAACGATTTTCCGTGGCGCTGACAGTGGGCGTGGAGGGCTGCCATCACGATGGCGGCCGTTTCGTCGTCAAGATTGGCGGTCGGTTCATCAAGCAGCAGAACCGGGCGCGAGCTGTACATCGCCCGCGCCAGCAGCAGGCGCTGACGTTGCCCCAGCGACAGTGCGGCATGGCTTTCGCGGATCAGGGCATTAATCCCACCGGGCAAGCCGCGCACCGCCTCCCCGAGCGCAAGCGACTCCAGCAGTGCCTCAATGCGCTGCTGGTCGCGCTCGCGGTAGGCGGCGTCAAACAGGGTAATGTTTTCGCGTACGGAGGCGTTAAACAGGATATCTTCCTGGCTTTGCAGGCAGACAAACTGCGCCAGCTGCTGGCGAGGTAGCGGAATATCACCGGCATAGCAGGTGCCCGCCTGCGGCGAAAACAGCCCGGCAATCAGCCGCAGTAAGGTGCTTTTCCCCGCGCCGGACTCACCGAAAATGGCTATCTGCTCACCGGCCGCCAGAGAGAAAGAGACCGAGTCGAGAATCGTTTTTTCCGCATCCCAGGCATAGCGAATGGCCTCAAAGTGGAGATGTGGCGGGCTGTGCGCCAGGACCGGTTCGGGCGGGGCGGCTTCTGCACCGTTTTCCGCTGGCAGAAACAGGCTGTGCGCGCGGCCGTCAATGATGTGCAGCTGAGACTTCTGGATCACCGAGTAGAAGATGCGCGTAATGTATGAGGTAAAGATCTGGCGCAGAAAGCTGTAGGCAAAAAAATCGCCCAGCGAGATCAGCTTGCTGTGGACCATGGGCAGCACCAGCAGCATAAAAATCACCATCTCTATGCTGCCCGTCAGCTGGTAAAGCCCCTCTTTTACCTGCTGATAGATTTTTTGCCGCTGCAGGCAGGAGAACAGATCGCGGCTATAGGCAGCGAAGGCGATCTGGCGCTGGCTCTCCAGCCCGGCGGTTTTGACCGTCAGAACGCCCTGTAACGTCTCCATAAAGAAATCGTTCAGTGCCGCACCCTTCAGCTGTAGCTGCTGGGTGTACCAGCGATCGCGGATCACCGCCCAGATGCTGATCAGGCCCATGACCGTCACGCCGACGGCAGAAATGGCCGCCAGCAGAGGGGCGATCCAGAACATGATGGCAAGGGAGATGACGGCGATCACCCAGTCGGAGCGCAGACTGTTGTCGAGCTCGATCTTTTGTAGCATTCCCGACTGCCAGGCGGTGAAACGGCTGAAAATCTCCCCCGGCGCGCGCTTTTCAAAAAAGCGCAGCGGGTTGTTCAGCAGACGCGAGAAGCCGAGGCTGCTGTTGATCAGCACGAAGCGTTTGATAAACCTTTCGCTGACGATCCTGACACCCATTGCCATCAGCGTGGAGACAATAAACGCCACGATAAATGCCCCGTAGGGGAAGGTGTCGCTCCCGGTACTGGAGAAGGCCTGGTTAATCGCGTTGCTCACCATCGTTGGCATCAGAAACAGGCTAAGCGACACCAGAAAAGTGAGCATCATCAGCCGGTAGATCCCCGGTACGGCGGCGGTCTCTTTCAGGCTCATAGCACGCGGCGCGCGCGGCGCTTTGCTCTGCGGGGGTTCAGCGATCTGAGCGGTCAGATGCGTGTCGGGATCGACAATCAGGGCATAGCCGCTGATCTCCTGCTTCAGCGCCGCCAGCGGCAGCCACTGCTCTCCTATCGCCGGATTCATCACGCAGGCGTGATTGCCTTTGCGGTAAGCCAGCAGCACAAAGTGGCTGGCACCGTAGTGCAAAATGGCCGGTAGCGGCAGATCCCGCAGCTCAGCATGCTCAAACAGGACCGGCGTAGTGGCCACGCCCAGGCAGGCCATCATCTTCATCAGTGCATCAAGTGAGGTGCCGTGATCGGAAGCCGGAAACAGCTCGCGCAGGGTTTCCAGAGAGACGCGGTGCCCCTGGGTTTGGGCCAGCATCGCCACACAGGCGAGACCGCACTCGTTGGTCTCTTCCTGAAAAATAACATCGGGGATCGTCGTTTTCATCATGATGTTCAGTGATTAATAAAATAGAGAGAGTGGTTGTGCCAGAGCAACCAGTCCTGGGGACGGGTTCGCAGCGTCTGTTCGATAATGCCAGGCAGGGCGCCGGGCACCGCTTTAGCCGCCACGGGGGCATGAATATGGATATGCAGGCCGCGATCGTAATAGAGATGATAAAAAACCACCTGTGCGGAGATGGCAGCAGATAGGCGTACCACGCCGTTGTGTAACTTTGCCGCGCGTCCAAACAGACGGCAGGGCAGCTTAGCCGCCAGCGCGCCCTCTGCCTGCAGGGTATAGTCCGGAGAAATATCCGGGAAAATGATCATATTCTGCTGACCATCGATGACGTCGTTCAGCAGCGACATCAGATCGCCAGCCAGCGCCTTATTCTGCTGATGAATAGAGCAGTAGGAGAGCTGGATCCCACCCAGCGCCCGCGTGTGGCGGTTATAGCGCGCCGCACTGGCGGAGACGACCACGCTGGCTCTCCCCGGCGTCACGCTGGCGCCCACCATCGCGGCCAGCACATCGGAGACGGAGTGTAACGGCGCGAGAATAATCGGGTGGTTTTCGCGGTGCAGCGGTGCGACTACCGCATCAAGCTGTCTGGCGCAGCGCTGGATCTGCTGCAGAAGTGCCGGGTTCTGTCCCCAGGTGGCCGCTTCTTCCAGCAGGCGACGGCGCACCGCAATCCACGCGGCGTTGATCTTCTCAGTCTGCCCCGTCAGACAGCGGTAGTTCTCGGTTGCCACCGCATTTTGCAAACGCCAGCCCCGGCCGACAATACGCAGTGCACAGAGCGCCCTGGCGACCGCGAGTAGCGCGGGCAGATAGCCGTATCGCAAAATTTTGCGCAGTATCACCATGGCCGCGCGCGACCCCAGACTGCGTAATGCAGCAGTCCGCTCAACGCCATTTCTGACGCTAAAGACGATACGGATCAACAGAAGCTTCAGCACTGGGATCACTTATCCTCGCTGAGCAGTTGCCGCATTCGGTCGGCAAACGCCGGGAAATCGCGATCCTGAGCGACGACGTAACGCCGGTTAATAATAAAAATTGGCGTGGAGCGGATAGCGTAATGGCGGGTCACCTCCGCCATATAGTTCAGGCGATTTTTTACTGCGTCACTCTGACTGACACGATGATATTCCCCCACGTCAATATTATTTTTTGTTAGCCAGGCTTCAAGCGCTTCGCCATCGCTGAGGTTAATATTGCGCGTAATGATGGCGTTATAGGCGCTGTCGCGATACTTCTCTTCAATACCCATCTCCTCCAGCGTGGCAAATAGCGGAGCGTAGACGGCCAGGCCATTATCGTCGCTGGTGATGTGAATCGCTTTGAACTGGCTTCCCGCCGGCAGCGAACGTGCGAATTCGGCGAGGTTATCTTCATTCGCGGCACAGTAGTGGCAGCCAAGAGACATCACCTCAATAATGGTTTTGTTGTCCTTAATAGGGCTGTTTTTAACCTCTTCATCGCTGACCTCACGAAAAGCTTGCGTCTGGTTAACGTCAGAGGAAAAGGTATTAAACACAAACAGGTGATAGCACAGTACGGTTATCAGTACAGAGATTATTATCAGCAACAGGGAATAGCCGATAAATGTGCGGCGCTTAATCTGGATAGTCATCTTCATCTCGTTATGAAACAGAAAAATACCCGGAAAAGAGTGACTCCGGGTATTGGCCCTTCAAGGGTTTAGTTCAACACGCCACAATTGCTGCTGGCCGCATCTTTTGATGTGCTGGAAATAACCGTACCGTGCTTATCGGTGCAGGTTGTTACCAGCTTACAGGACTTCACGCTACCTGATGTAATCAGCTGGTAGGTGCTTTCACAGGTCTTACAGGTGCCACCAATAATGCGTGCGGCTTCGACAGCGGTCACTTTTTTCATCTTTATTTCCTTACTTTAGGTTGATTTTGCAGACAGGTGCTGCGCGATACCGACGGAAAACCCGGCGGTAAATATCGAATTTATTGCTTTATCTTGAGGGCGTAAGCCATTTGAACTTCTCAAAAAGAGCGATGTTGTTTTTTATATTTAGCCTTTTCATTAGCTTGCGCTTTACATAGCTTATTTTTCGGATGTCCGTGTCCGCCTGATGAGCAATATTTGACAGGGATTTCCCTCTCAATATCTCCTCAATTAACCACCACTCATTACAGGAGATTAAATGATGGACATCACCACTGCGTATAGTGTTACGGGTATAATCTATCAGCGAGTAGCTGAACCGGTTTTCATTGGCTTTTTTTTGATTCAGTCCATTAAGAAAAGCAGGGATATGCTCCATTTTTTCATTTTTCATTAACCAGTGCGCCTGTGGAAACAGGTTGTAGATGGTTAAAAAAAATGGCATATGATGATTGCTTAGCATAATGACCAGCTTTTTGTTCTGGTGCTTATAACAACCCTGCATTCTGTTCAGCATCACAAAACGCTCCATAGGGAGCATATCTAAATCGCAGAAAAGCCACAGGTGTTGGTTACCCTCGATCCTGCTTTTCGTTCGATCAATAAGCTGTTCGTAATCATCCGTTAGCGAAAATGACACATTTCTTGTTTCACGAAATAAAGATGAAATGCTCGCCTTCATCCCCTCAAAAAAGTAGGCATTTTCGTCATAAAAAAAACATCGATACGTCATGCTGAAAATCCCTTTTGATGCCGTTACTGATAATTCAATATGTAGTTTGCCGTGGCGGTAAAAGGCCCGGTGGTCAAGGTTTCTTTTGATAGCGCTTCAGGCTCTGCGGCGACAAAAGCTTTAAAGTTCAGCTGCATCATCCCGCTTTTAAGCGTGACAGGAAGCGTTGCCACTCCCAGTTGGATCGGCGTGTTATCTTCTTCCAGCAGTCCGATGCCAATACCGCTGGCCCCATTGGATGTCGAGGGCTTTATCGCCAGGTGGTCTTTCAGATTGGGGTTTTCGCTGCCGCTAAAGGTTACGGTGACGGTACTTGCCAATTGCGGATTACAGTCCTGTAGCTTGAGCGTGAAAGCAATGGGTTCACTTTTCTCAGAGTGGTAAAGATCGCGCGTTGAAATTTTGCCAAAATCTACCGGTGCACTTTCCGATTCCGGAGCGATGCTGCAGGGGATAGCCACCACAACGCCTTTAAAATCCAGCTGGCCACCAATCAGTTCGCCAGCGGCCTGCGCGGGACCCGCAAGAAGCAGAGGCAGCATCAGTACGAGACCAATAATGATATTTTTCATTCTCTTCCCTTACTGGAATTGCGCGACGATAGTTGCCGAGGCGCTGAATTCGCCTTCCTGAATCATCGACGTGGCGCTTTTTGCAATCGGCGCGGCCACGAGATTCCAGTTCCCTTCATTATTGGTAAAGCCCGGAACGTCATAAAAAGTATTGGGGATGATGGCTTTACCCTGACTGTCCTTAAGGGCGATACCCAGCTCGGGACGCGCAGGAGAGCCACTGACGCTGAGATATCGACCGTCGTCAAAAGCCGGCGAGGGCTGTTGAATACCCAGCTTGATATTCAGTGCGCCACTGGCAAAACTTCCTCCCTGGCACTTCACGTGGATCGGTATATTTTGGCTGTAATTAATGCCGTTCAGCTTGCTGCCCGTCCCGGGGATCGTGCCAAAATCCACCACCACAGGCGTGCCCTGATTAATCACGCACTTGTCCGGAACGGTAATGATGGCGGAATTGATGTTGGTGCGCGAAAGGGCCACCGTGCCCTGGTTACCCGCGACGAGGCTGCCGAACAGCCTGGCAATCTCGGTACCCTCCAGCCTGATGCCGTTAATAATGGGTTTGGTCACCATAAAGGTCACGCGGCCCATCGAGCCCGAGTCCATATCGGGCGTTATTCTTGAGGAGGGTGCGGTGCAGCTGTTCGCCAACATATTTGAAACGTTATTAAACGGCACGGCAAAATACTCGCGCCGCGCGCCGCTAATCCAGATCTCAATTTTGACGGACAGGTAGTCATTGAGCTTGAGAAAGCCTGCGTAGCGACTGTCCTGTGGCAGCGTCGCCGTGGAGGAGAAGTAGATAGGCGCATTGCTAATATTGCTGTTGCAAAACACCCTGGCCGAGTAGCTTCCGCTCAGGCTATAAGCGCGCGGGATAGTGGCACCTATGCGATTATCGGTAATGTCCTGATTTTCCAGGTTGATGTTGTAATCATAGGTGCCCGCCGTCGGCTCAATGGCGCCATGAGGCTCGGCGCACCAGGCTAAATGAGGCAGCAGCAGTGCAGCAGCAGAGAGCAGGCCCCGACAGCGTGGCTGGCGTAACAGCGTGGAATTTTTCATTACAGATACTCCATTTTCAGGCGGATCAGACTGCTAAATTCGCCATTGCTGACGTGACCGCCCGTTGATTCCAGCGCGGCCATAAAGTCAAACTCGCTGTCTCCGGCATTGATCAAATAAGAGCGGGCTGTCTGATTGAACGCCAGCGCGTTGCCGTTGATATCCAGCAGCCGGATGCCTGCGCCCTGCACGGTTCCGCGAATGCGCAGCAGTTCCGCGTTGCTGGGATCGGCCTCTCCCATAAAAATCAGCTGGATAGTTCGCTCACCCGCGGGATTGGCCGCCCTGTTACTGACCACCCGCTTCGCCCCGTTAGGGGCTGGCGCACCGGCGGCTCCTTTCAGGCAATTTTTCAGATTCAGTCTGATGTGTACCGGCTGACTGCGATCGCCAGCCTGATGAAAACGTCCCGCGTCAATTGCTCCCAGCGCAATATCCCGCATATGGCTCTGCGTTATCACCGTACACGGCAAGGTAAGATCCAGACTGTGGAACCGGACAATGCCGTTGACCTCGCGAGTCTGCTCCCCGGCCTTAAGATCTGGCAGCCGTAACGTCTCTGCCTGCAGCGGAAGTGTCAGGCTCATCATCAACAGAGACAGAGATGAAAGTGTGTGGCGCATTGTCGGCTCCCTATTACCTGGTTACTGATCCTGCTGCGCAGGCGGTAGCGCTTTACAGGTGTTGCCGTCACAGCGGTATTTCAGCTCCGGGTGGCCGCCGTAATCGTTGACGAACATCATGGAGAAGGTGCTGACGCTCGCTTCCGTGATAGCAAACTGCTGGCTCGATTTCGGCGCAATCATGATCCCCGGAAAGTGGGTGAGTTTGCGCTTCGCATCGTCCGACAAGCCAAGAAGGGTGATGTAATAAGGCGTCGGATTCTGTGCCGTTATCTGATTGCCGTTTTTCTGGAACACCACCTGGTCCTGCCAGACCTCGCTTTTACTTTTTGGGATCACGGCAGCCGGCCGGTAAAACAGCTTGATGCGTGACTGCATCGCCAGCTGCAGCGTATTCGGCTTATCGGGTTTCGGCGGGATCTCACGCACGTTGAGGAAGAACAGACTCTCCCTGTCCTTGGGCAGCTGCTCTATTCCCGAAGTCTTTGTGACGCGTGCAATCCCCTTTTGCCCGCCATTAATGCGCTGCAGCGGAGGTAAAACCAGCAGCGGTGCAGCGATCTTATTGCCCTTTTCATCCTCTACCCATGACTGGGCAAGAAAAGGAATGGCTGAACTGGTATTCGAGAGATTTACGCTAGCTGAGGCCTCTTTCTCGGTAATAATCAGCCGGGTCCGATCGAGTGAAATACCCGCTACGGCCTGGCCACTGAGTACGCTCAGCGCCACGGCGGCCATCCAATGGGTTGTGTATTTATTCATGCTCATTTTTGACCTTTTATGACTGTGAATTAACATCATGGGCGTGCTTAGCGGCACGGCAGCAGCAAGCTGGTGGCTTGCTCGTTGATATCCGACGGCATGGCGATCCGGCACTGATTTTTACCGTTCCAGACCACGTTCAGCGTCTCGTCAGGATTGACCCCGGCCAGCCAGGCTTGTCCGTTATCCAGCACCATCGCCACGCTGACACCGTCTGCGTTATAAACCTCGGCACCAAATGGCGGTACGCTATTGTCAGCCAGGCGCAGCGTGGCCATGATTTTCAATCCCCTTGCCATGCCAAAAGCCTGATAGCCGATGGCCCCTTCGGTCAGCGTCGCGGTGGTAATGGCTTTGGCGGGTTCGATGTCGCCATCCATCGCGTCAACGTCAACGCGGGTATCAAAACTGCTGTAGCTCACGATGTCCGGCACCACGGCAATACCAAAACTGTTGGTTCTTGAACGTTTGTCATTAAGCGGCACACCGCTGATACCGTTGGTGTCGACCATCACCCGTGCGGTGTTCATGGTGGCTCCGCCGTTGTGCAGCGCCGCGCCATGACGTGTGGCGGTAAAGCCGCCGCGCACTGATGTGCCTAGCGCCACAAAGCGATTTTGCTGGTAGCTGGCATTGGTGTTGATATCTGCCATCTGCGCGCGCCGCTGGTAGTAGCCGTCAACGCTGGCGTTGCCGTCCTGGCTGGCGCCGCTGCGGATGCGCCATAGATTGTTAGCGTCGCTGTTATCGGTATAGGACGCCATTGGGCTGCTCTTGCCGTTATAGCTCTGTACGTCCACCCCTGCCCAGCGGCTGTCACCTATCGGGATCGAGAGCGAGAGGGCGAGTGAATCATCCGTGCGTCCACGATAGTCGGAGCGGTATGCCGAAAGATTAGCGCTGATGCCTTTGGTATCGCCCACGCGGAAGCTGCGGCTGACAGACATGCCGTAGCGCTCCCTGCGTTTGTTCTCCCAGTAATTTTGATGGGTGTAGGACAAAAACAGGGTGGTAGCCTGGTCCGCGCTATCCGCCCAAAAGGTTTTATTGGCGGTGATGGTGTACAGCTCTTTTTCACGGCCAAAAAACGGTGAGTCCTGATAGTCGCGGTAGCGATCGTCGAGGTATTGCGCCATCGTTCGGTAATTTTTTTGCGAAAAGCGGTAGCCTGCGAAGGTGATCGCACTGTGGTATTCGTCAAAGGTTTTCGCATAGCTCAGCTTCCAGGAGGTGCCGGTAAGACGCTCGCCATCACGCTGTTTACTCAGGGACTGGGTGGCATCGACAGAAAGGGCCCCCAGCACGCTCAGGTCGCGCCCGACGCCCACCGTGGAGGCGGAAAATTCCTCACCAGACGTTTGCAGCCCGCCGTATAACGACCAGGCATTACTGATCCCCCAGGAAAAATCCCCGGAAATGAACGAAGGCCCCTGCAGTTTATGGCTGTAAGTCGACGGTGTGCCGCCGGCAAGGTTGTAGCGTACGTATCCCGGGCGCGTCAGATAGGGAATGTCGGCGGTATTAATCTGGAAGGTAGACACCGAGCCGTCCTGCTCTTCGACGCGGACGTCCAGCGTGCCGCGTACCGAGCTGCGCAAGTCCTGAATATTGAACGGTCCCGCAGGCACGGTGGTTTGGTAGATAATACGACCGCTCTGGCTGACCGTTACGGTGGCGTTCCCGCGCGCAATTCCCTGAATTTCAGGCGCGTAGCCTTGCAGGGCGGGGGGAAGCATGCGTTCGTCACTGACAAGGTTTGCCCCGGTAAAACGCACCGTGCTAAAAACCTGCGAATTGAGCGAGATTTCACCCAGCGTCAGTTTGGCCGCCATCATCGGCAGGGGACGATAGGCGTAAATCTGATTCCAGTCGAAAGCAAACTGGTGATTGTCACTGTAATAGCTGGTTTGGTACTCACCGCGCAGACGCCACGCGCCAAGATTAGCGCCGGCCTGGCCGTAGCCTGATACCGTGCTGTAATTATGGCTGTCGTCGAATTGTCGGGTCATTTGTCCGTTGAGACTGTAATCAAAAATCAGGCCGGCGATGCCGTTATCCCAGCGCTCGGGTGGCGTCCAGTCAGGATCGTCGTATTTCATCCATGCCTGGGGCACGGTAATGTCCAGCGAACCGGCGTAGTTACTTAATTGCACACCCGGCAGCGTTTGCAGCGAGTAGCAATTCTCGTAGGGCTGGGCGACCTTCAGCCGCGCTTCTTCTTTCAGCGCCAGCTTATTCAGCAGGCTGCTGCTGATGCAGGGCTGGGCACTTTTTCCCTTTGCGGTTTCGATATAGCGAATTTTTTCCTGATCCAGCGACTTGCCGTTAATGCGAATATCAAGCAGGTAGCTGCCAGGCGCGATGTAGTTATCCGTTGAGAAACGAGATAAATCGATATGGGTACGATCGGCGGTATCTAACACGTCGCTATTGAATTCAACGCTATCGTCAGCATATATTGCCGTGGCGTAGCAGACGCTGAGTGCCTGCAAAATAGCCGCGGTTGATTTAACTCTGAAAGTTCCCAACATGATTTCAATCCTGGAAAAAATGTTTAAATGCTCTGCGTTTCGTAACGAACTTTTCAGTACGGATAGCGTAAACCTACCCCCCGAAAACAGATGCCTTCCGTAATATCATCGGGGTGTTTTTTTATTGGTTAGCGCTCTCAATGATAAGTGTTTTAATGCACTGAGTTTAATTTTTCTGCTCTTAGCTGGGGTTCTTTTTTGTGGTGATATTTTATTTTTCTGTTTAAGGCCCGATCGAGTATGATTTTTTCCTGCTTCAGCGCGCGCAGAAAAAAGAGCAATGAGACGCTCATCGCTACTTATTGCGTTGCCGATCTCCATTCTGACTCTCCCTGGCATTGCCATCGAATGTAAAAATGTGCGGGGGGATCCCCCCGCACTGTATCTTTATTGCGTATTACTGGTAGGCGATTTCGAAATTAATGGTCGACTCGAAAGAACCTGCTGTAACCGGGCTGTAAGCAACATTATTCTCAGCATCTGTGGTTTTTTCAGAACGCAGGAAAGCAACAAATGGAATGGTCGTCGTGCCGTTAACCAGCTTCACGGATGCAGTAGGCTGGCCCCACTTAACTTCCTGGTTAGCGCTGTCCAGCATGCCGATACCCGCGCCAGAGGCTGTACCTGAAGTAAATGCTGCCAGTGAATCATCAACGGCATTTGGGCTGGTTGGGTTATAGGTAACAACAGCACTTTGCGCTACGGTGGTGTCGCAGTACTGCAGTTCAATGTTTTTCTGAACGCTGGCTGCACGCTGGCCATTTGCCAGTGCTGATACAGGAACCTGGTAGAAATTAACGTTCACTGGACTGGAGTTTGCAGAAAGACCACAGGCGGTATTGACCAGTTCACCTTCGAATTTGATCTGCCCTGTGGTGGTATCAGCGGCAAAAGCAGCCCCAGAGCTCAGAGCAGCAGTGAAAGCAGCAGCCATAACTACTTTAGTCATTTTCATAATTCATCCTGTTTATATTAAAATCCTGAGAAATAAAGAGTCACAACCTCACGATCAATCTATAATTCGATCCTTGTCAGGTGCTATCCGTATTGTTCGCTTAAGTGATGTTTCGCCCATCCCTTGTAAATCAGTAATGAGTGAAAGTGCTTAACCGAACTGGAAAGGATGCTATCAAAATAAAGAAAATCCTAAAAGAGTTGCGCACTGGCTCAGTGATATACGCCATCAAAATTTAAGATCGGGGTCTTTTTCTGATATCTATCTCGCGGAGACGTTAGAATAATCCTAAGTTGTGAGTTATCCGATTGTTTAAAGTTAGACTGAGGTGTTTTACCCATTTTTTTTAAGATGTTTCGGGTCGTATGGGCTGGTGAGGGGTTTTTAAATCTGCAGAAATGCAATTCATACCGATGCCAGATGGGGTAATAAGTGCTTGGAGACGCCCTGGAGGAATATTTTATCGACGGCTTACGATGAGAGATATCCCTATAAATTAAAGGGCTAAAAAACGGCATTATGTGGCTCGGGTTATTTGCCTGGCACTGCAGAGAGAGGCGGGGAGGGGACAGCCTCACCGCCTGAGAGAGAAGTTACGAGATAAACTGTTTACCCTGTTTGAGAACCAGATCGCAGGCTTTGGTTTTCACCTTTTTGCCGATGGCGGTGTCGCCCAGCGACTTCAGGTCAACCTGCTGGTTGTTGCTGGTATTCAGCAGGCCCATCAGCCCCTGTTTGTAGTCGGTGGTTTCCTGCTGCTTTTGGGTATCCGCCAGGCCCAGCTTGCCGAGCAGCTTATCCTTCACCGAGGAGACATTGTTATCCACGATGTTGTTCTGCACGCAGTACTGCAGCACGCCCGCCGCATTGGTCATGGTGCCGGAGCTGAGCGACTGGCTGCCGCCGTTCAGCAGCCCGGTGAGCGCGCCCAGCGAGGTGCCGCTCTGGGTGGTGGTAGTAGAAGAGGCGGAATTGCTGTTGGCGTTCTGCCCCAGCGCGCTGGCGGCCGAGTTAAGCTGATCCTGCCAGCTGGCAGCCCCCGCCGCAGCGGTGAACAGGGCGGTGGAGACGGACAGTGCCAGAACAAACTGAGAAGCTGCTTTCATGAGGTGACCTATACAATGTGATGTGGCGCGCAGCCCTCCGTGGCGCTGCAACGATAGCTTCCCTTTCGGACCCTGTTATCCGCGCTGAGTTCCTTTAGGAATGTTCCGTAACTCATGCCGCCACCACCACCTGGGCCCTGTTTTGTAGGGGCCGACCGCTTTTTGGGTCGGCCCGTTATACCCCCATTACCCACCGTTTTCCGTTTTTGGTCAGCCATTCTAACACCTGTCACCCACCGTTTTCGCTGCTGCCGACCGTTTTTATGGACTGCCATTCCCACCCCACCACCCACCGTTTTCGTAGGGGCCGGGCATGCCCGGTCCGTTATTCTCTGACCCCAGCGCGTGTTTTTTCAGCACTCACACCCGGCACGTGCGGAATGGGGTTGCGTATACAGGGGGTAACGGTATAATCCACAACGTTTTCCGCATACCCTTCAGTGCCGAAGTGGCGAAATCGGTAGACGCAGTTGATTCAAAATCAACCATCGAGAGATGTGCCGGTTCGATTCCGGCCTTCGGCACCATAAATCAGGTATGAACATTTAAGCCACCGCGAGGTGGTTTTTTTGTGCCTGAGATTTAGCCTCGGCAAGGCTTTACTGGTATTTCCATCCGGGCTCAGACAGAATAGACCCTAGTTTCCTAGACTTTTCCGTGCCTCATGAACCAGTCACTCTCATAAACTGCAGGGGGTTGATCCTCACAGGCTCTGTGGCGGCGTTTAACATTATAAAACATCTCGACATAATCGAAGATATCCGCCTTCGCTTCTTCCCTATTTTTATAGATCCGTTTCTTTATGCGTTCCCGTTTTAGCAACTGGAAAAAGCTTTCTGCCACGGCGTTGTCATGGCAATTACCCCGACGACTCATGCTGCTTTTTAAATTGTGAGCTGTCATAAAATGCTGACATCTTTCGCTCGTATATTGAGAGCCCTGATCTAAATGGATTAATACTTCTGCCGTGGGTTTACGTCGCCATACCGCCATCAGTAATGCATCCATTACTAACTTAGCGGTCATCCGTCCGCCCATGCTCCAGCCGATAACCCTGCGTGAGAAGAGATCAAGAACAACAGCCAGATACAGCCAACCCTCATGCGTCCTTATATAAATCATGTCACTCACCCAATGCGTATTTGGGGTTGGGACAACGAACTGGCGTTCAAGGTAATTTGGACTGGCAAAAGAAGGCTCTCCACCACCGTAATAGCGTCGTTTTCGGTATCCAGTCTGAGATGCTAGTTCAGCGAGCCTCATCAGGCGCGCGATCCTGTTACGTCCGACGCATTCACCCAGATCTTTCATATCGAGCCAGATTTTTCGATAGCCGTAAACCGTACCGCTTTCAACCCACAGTTGTTTAATCAAGCCTGTTTGCCGTTCATCTTGCCGTGTACGTAAAGATTTAGGCCGCTTTAGCCACTGGTAATAACCGCTGTGATGGAGGCCATGAACCAGGCATAACCGGGGTACAGCATAAAAAGACAGCACTTTTTAATGAAGGCGTACTTCAGCCTGACGTTCTTGCAAAGTACGCGGCGGCCTTTTTTAAGATATCTCGCTCTTCAGTTACTCGCTTAAGTTCTTGTCTGAGGCGCTTTACTTCATGCTGAAGTGCATCGTCCTGCTTACGCTGCGGCTCGGGCTTCTGGTAGCGCTTAACCCAGGCGTAAAGACTATTAGTGGATACACCAAGTCGAGAGGAGACCTCAGATACAGGGTACTCCTGCTCAGTGATCTGTTTTACGGCTTCAATTTTGAACTCTTAAGTGAACGTTTTGACTGACATAAACACTCCTTCATTAAGCCTCCATTATGAGGCAAAAAAGTGTCTACGAAACCCGGGTCTATTCACCATCCGTGAGGCAATAACTCTGCTGGTGCGACATTTGCGCGAATCCGGAATATCGCTTACCTCCCGCTACGATGTCGGGAACTGGCTACTCCTGCAGGCACCGAGCTGATCATTTTTCCATTCATAGCCTCGCAGGACTGCCTCTCTGGATTTTCTCTATTGTTATCAGCTTGAGGATTATTTACTCTGAGTGGGATTAAATAGTGGAGGTTGGTAAAATGTCTTTTGGTGAGATTGTTTCCCCGTTATGTTCACTTTTTCGGCTTATCCTTACGCTGGGCAAGAAAAAAAAACGTCCGGAGCGTCAGTTGGAAGCCCGGCTCATTGGTCGTGGAATTGTTGCAGAGTTACCCGAAGAAATACCCTTCCATATCACATCAGAGGATGGCTCTCGAGAAAAAGGCATTTATGTCATTGGATTATTAATCTGGAACCGGGGAACGCTGCCTGTAGTAGAAAACGATTTTCTTCTAACTTCTCCTCTTATCGTTAAGGTTAGTAGTAAGGCAAAAATTGTCGGTAGTCGTATTATGGCGATTGAAGACGAGGTGCACTGTTCATGCCAGCAGCTTAACGATCAGCAACTGCAAATACACTTCGATTGCCTAAATCCCGAGGAATATTTGGTAATCCCGCTGTTTGTTACAGGCGATCCCTACGTTAATGTTGAACTAAGTGGACGAATTATCGGGCAGAGTCATCCGATCGATCACACTGCAGCTGAGGTAAAAGCCGGTGTTCCTGAGCGTCTGGCTTCACTGATGGTCCTAATCTTTGTACTAAATATGTTACCGGGATTTTTCATCGGTGGTGCTTTGATCATAAAAGAGTATGGCTTAAATATTCTCATGAACGATTTCGATACTATTTCCCGTTGGTATTCGATGCCATTTTCTTTCGGTGCCGCTGCGATTTTTCTATTTCTGTTATCCCGTATTGCTAATTGGTTCGAACGCCGAGCTTACCCTGAAGGCTACCCACTTGATGCGGACCTTGAGCCTCCGTTACATAAGTCGGTAATTGGCTTTTACAAATGCATTTTTCAGGGGAAAAAGATACGTTTGTCCGCATCGATATTTAGTTGGGGGAAACCCATCATCATGCCGAAAAAACCCGTGCGACGTCGTAGTATCAACGATTGGATAAATTAACCTTCTCTCTAACACCTCTAATCAGCTCTAAGCAGGTTGAAGACGAGTGGTAAAGACACTTAGACGGGGCCACATCACCTTCAAGCGTTCATACTTGATAGAGAAGATGAATGATATTGTGAAGGCACTATCTCAGGATGCTGGCTGGCTGCCATTAAAAGGCGTGCGGACCTCGCTTTTTGTTGGTAAAAAGCTTGAAACTGAAATCATACACTTTAAGTGATTCTTAGAATTCGTGAACTAAAAATGATTGAGTATGCAAGTGAGTATATAGCGAAGATCTAGATGATTTAATATTTATGTAATTCAGTTTTTTATATTTATTTGGCGAGTCCGGCCTTCGGCACCATAAATCAGGTATGAACATTTAAGCCACCGCGAGGTGGTTTTTTTGTGCCTGAGATTCAGCTTTCCTCAATCACATCACCAGGCTGATGACGTTCGGATAAAACCAGTAAAGCGCGACCATCACCCCGATGCTCAGCGCAACAGTAATAAAGAAGTAACGCTTAAACGGCTGCTTCTGCGTTTTATGGCGAAACAGCCGCTGACCAACCACCGCACCGGGCCATCCCCCCACCAGTCCCGACACCAGCAACGTTGACTCCGGCACTCTGCGCCAGCCTTTGCGCGCCGCCATTTTATCCCCGCCGTAGATGACAAATGTCAGCACGCTGGCGAGCAGAAACCACATTACCAACGGATGGGGCAACAGTGCACTGGCGACCGCCGCTAGGGCCAGAAGCAGGTAACAGAAGATATTGAGGTTCATGGGATTTGTACGGTTGCCATTGTTTAGAAAGGGAGCGATTGTACCTGATCTTATGATGGATTCGTGAGAGGGAAAAGTAGTGATATCCACCATGTGCAATCCCATCTAAAGCTCAGAATGGTTATGATTTGAACGGTATGATCCCTGCCTCCATTAATGGATAAATGGGAACCGACACTATGGATACGGTTGAAGAACTGAACGGGACGTACTTCTATGCAGGGCGTTCGAATCTTACAGCCTCAGAACTTTTCTTCATGATTTTTTGTGAAACCGCGACGGATCATTTCGGGATTAAAGATGTGTTAGCCGTGGTGTCGCTTTATAGTGGCGTTAACAATCAGAAAACAAGACGTAAGCCCAAAGGGGCCAAAGAAGGGACTTCACGGGCCTCTAAAACAATGCGGAAGTATTTTAAAACTGCAAAATTTCCTCTAGGGATAAAACTCCCAACCTGGGTTGGTGGCTATACTCCCTGGACCGCAGAACGACGAATGGTGGCGAAGATAAGCACTTTCGTTGGGCGAACGATCCCCCTTATTGGAGAGGTGATTTTAATTGCTGATGTATCGCAAATAACTTATTGCTCGGTACGCGATTACAACCATATAGCAAGAGGTAACGATAAGTTATGGTGAATGAAATTGAACAGCGTATTTTCGCATTGGCAAGGCGCTACAACGGTGTTTATTTATTCAATAACGAAAAGAAGCAGCGGTTGTTAACGGCAGACACTGATTTTGACACTGATATGAAGTTAGATGTTGGTGAGGCTGAAGATTTAATGGATGAGTTTTTTAAAGAATTTCAAGTTGATAGAGGTAGGTTCAAAATTGAAACTTACTATCCCGATGAGCCTTTTTCGTGGAATCCTTTCAAGAAGTTACCAATTACACCTGTGCCAGATTTCACTATCGGTATGCTTATAGAATCAGCGAAAGCAGGTAAATGGTTATACGATTAATCACCAGCAAGGAGCTAAAGATGGCTGTACCAGTGCATTTATTTTTGAAAGATGATGGCGGCGCAATAATCCGTGGTTCATGTGACGTTGCAGGGCGCGAAGGTAGCATAGAGTTAAGATCATTATTCCATACTCTAACCATTCCTACGGATGCAGCAACAGGGAAAGTAACAGGAACACGTCAGCATTCACCCTTCCAGTTTACTAAAGAACTGGATAGCTCCAGCCCGTATCTTTTCAAAGCTGTAGCAACGGGGCAGACACTCAAATCTGCAGAATTTATTTTTTATAATATCAACCATGCTGGACAGGAAGTGGAGTATTACCGAATCACATTGGAAAATGTGAGGGTGATATCTGTCAGCCCTTTGATGCACGACACCCGAGGCTGCACAGGGACGGGACATATGGAAGAAGTCGCATTGAGTTATGAGAAAATTACCCACTTATATAAAGATGGTAATCTGTTGGCTCATGATGCCTGGAACGAACGCCCTACTGCGTAAATTGTGAAAAATGGGTCGCACGGCACAGGTTAACTGCTACGGACGGTGGTGATATGTAATGACTGGAAAAAGTAAGTTTAAAAATCCTGCGAATGAAGCTATCCCTAGTGCAGCGTCAGGGTTATTCAGTGTTGATGCGATTTCATTTGAAACGATGCATCACTTGATACCGCATGCATTGAGATTCTTAATCACTGCGGGGAAAATACTATGACGTATAAAGGTTATTCGGCAAAGATTGAATATTCTCAAGAAGATCATTGCTTCATGGGCCATGTAGTGGGCATTCAGGATATCATCGGCTTCCACGCTGATAATGTTGCCGAACTGCGCAAGTCTTTTGAAGAGAGTGTGGATGACTATATTACCTATTGTGCCGGGCAGGGGTTTGAAACGTTCTAGTTGATACGGTTGCCCCTCCAACCGTATCAACTCAGTCCCGCTCACTCCGCCACAACAATCCTTCACCGCTAATGCGCCGTGCCAAACAGCTCCGCGAACTTCACTGCCAGCCAGCCGACGGGGGTGGTTGCTCCCCCGACCATATTGGTCACTTCAGACATCCCCTGCGGGATCGGGATATTGGCGTTCCGCGCCGCCTGCGTGTACTCCGGGGAAATGTCGCTGCCGACGTACAAAATGCAGGTGACGATCAGCGTGCCGGTAATAAACATGCGGAACATATTGCGTTTACAGAAGGGCGTGACCATCGCCAGCAGGAACATCAGCGACGCCAGGTCAACGAACGGCAGCACGCGGTTGCCCGGCAGAATGACAGACAGCACCACCGTCACGGGGATAAGCAGCAGCCCGGTTGCCAGCACCGAAGGTTCGCCAATCAGTAACGCCGTATCCATGCCGATGTAGAAATCCCGGCCGGGGAATTTCGCCTTCAGCTTTGCTTCCGCCGCATCACGCACGATCATCAACCCCTGCACCAGGATCTCGATCATTTTGGGCAGCAGCAGCATGGCCGCCGCGACCTTAATCGCCAGCGCAACCGCTGCCGACGCATCGTATCCGGCCAGCAGCGCCAGCAGTAATCCCAGCACAAAACCCAACGTCAGCGGCTCACCAAAAACGCCAAACTTTTTGTTAATGGTTTCCGGGTCAAAGTTTATTTTTCTGATCAGCGGGGTTTTATCAATAAGGTAATTACAGACCATGGCAAAGGGTACGTAGCATATACAGGTAAGGTGGGGGAAGGAGATCCCCTTGAGGTTATAATTTTTCTGCAGGTAGGGCGCGGTGAAATCTGCCGCCAGCAGCGTCAGGATAAATATGCCGAAGGTCATCCCGACAGCAAGCCAGTAATTCCCGGTTCCGGCATACACCACTGAACCCACAAGCAGGAATATCCAGTAGTTGAAGATATCGATATTCACCGTTTTGGTGATTTTCAGCAGCAGCATCGCCAGGTTGATGATAATAAAACCGACCACCACCGGCAGCATCAGCGGCGAGCCCCAGCCGATGGTTGAGGCCGTGGGCCAGCCGGTATCGACCACCGTCAGATGCAGGCCAATGCGTTCAACCATCGCCTGCGAAGCGGGGCCGAGATGGGTCAGCAGCAGGCCAATCACCAGTCCGACCCCTTCAAACCCGATTCCCACCAGCATGCCGGCCTTAAATGCCGTGCCGAGGGTGACCCCAAAGCAAAGCGCGATAATAAAGAATATTACGGGCATCATGACGGATGCCCCAAGGCTGATAATGCTGTTGATAATATCCATAATCATTCCTTCAGCGTGCGGATGAGCCGGGCACGGAATATTCGCGCCCGGTTGGTTATGTGGATTAAATACAGCGTGAGGGTTATTTTTTATTAAGCCTGGCCAGCAGCGCCTCAGAAAATAGTTTTGGCGAGTTGCTGAAGGCATCCCTGGTGCTACCGGCAATATGTGGCGTAATCGTCACGTTATTCAGCGTGTAAAAAGGGCTGTTATCCGGCAGCGGTTCGTCATCAAAGGTATCCAGCGCGGCACCCATAATTTTCCCGGATTGTAACGCCGCAATTAAGTCGCCCTCATTGATTAACCCGGAGCGGGCGGTATTGACGATAATCGCGCTGCTTTTCATCAGGGAAAAATGGTGCGCGTTAATCATCTGCGCGGTTTCCGGCGTCAGCCGGGCGTGCAGCGAGATAACATTGGCGCGTTTGACCAGCTCATCCAGCGAATCGACTTTTTCATAGCGATCGTGTCCGCTAACGTACTTATCGTAAAAGATAATCTGCGTACCAAACGCGCTAAGATAACCGGCGACCCGCCGGGCGATGTTGCCCAGCCCGACAAGGCCGACCACCTTACCGCCAATCTCCGGGATCGCCCGCTGGTTAGGGCTCTCCCCGCGCCAGATTTTAGCGCGCAGCGCAGCGTGCGAACGGGCAATATTGCGCATCTCCGCGAGGATCATGCCCACGGTGAACTCCGCCACGCTGCGCGCATTGCGCCCCGGGGTATTCATCACCTCAATGCCGCGCGCCTGCGCAGCCTCCTGATTGACGTTTTCCACGCCGCCGCGCAGCACGCCGATAATCTTCAGCTGTGGCAGCTGGTTGAGGACGGCGGTGTTCACCGGGGCGAACTGAACGATCAGGATATCGGCGTCTTCCGCTGCCAAGAGCAGCTCTGCGGGTAACGCCACGGCTTCGGCACCCTGCTGCTCAACCTGCAGATTGTCCTGCTGTAATTTCTCGACGGAGGGGTGCGTCCACTCGCGCACTTCAACCTCAATACCCTCATCCCTGAGCGGCTTAAGGCCGGATTCCATCATCGCTTTATTGATAAAAAGATCGGCAATCGCCAGACATTTCATAACTGTTCTCCATGGGTTAACGCATCAACATGCCGCCAGTGACATCGACCGTGGCTCCGGTCATATAGCGGGTTTTAGGGGAGACCATAAACACGCCGATGTCGGCGATCTCTTCGGGTTGGGCCACCCGGCCCAGCGGAATGCGCTTCAGGTAATAGTCAGGATCCCGTTCGAGCTGGTCACGAACCATCGCGGTATCCATCATCCCGACGGCGAGGTTATTGACGTTGATTTTCTGCCGGGCGACCTCGCGCGCCAGCGAAATGGCAAACGCCACCAGGCCCGCTTTACTGGCCGCATAGTGCGCATGCCCGGTGGTGGAGCCGTGAAAGGCCGCCTGCGAGGTAATGTTCAGAATGCTGCCCGCCTGGTCCCGCTGCAGGCAGTGATTAACAAACAGCTGGCTGAGGTGAAATACCGCTTTCAGATTGATGTTCATCACCCGGTCCCACTCCTGCTGGGATAATTCAGTGACGTAGCCGCTCAGCCAGATCGCCGCGTTGTTGATCAGGATATCCGCGCTACCCAGCCTCTCAACACAGGTTGCGAACAGCCCCTCCCGGCTCTGCTCATCGGCCAGATCGGTTTTCACCGCGATAATGTTAACGCCGGTGGCATTTTTCACGCTGGCAACCAGCTGCTGCGCGCTCTCCTCATGCGTTAAGTAGCTGAAGCAGATGTTGACCCCTTCGTTTGCCAGCGACAGCACCAGCTCTTTCCCCAGCCCGCTGGCACCCCCGGTGACGATGGCGCTACGGTTTTTTAAGTTCAGATCCATGCTTGCCTCAATAATCGGTGATGAAGTGGCTGCAGCGCCGCCACGGGGACTGCATCTCTGACAGCAGATTTTTGTACAGCTGATATTTGTCCTGATAGACCTGCTGATTGTCCGGGTTGGGCAGCACGGTGCGCGAGACGTGGACCATCGCGTGGGAGGCGCTGAAGACGTCGTCAAACCAGCCGATCATCACCGCTGCCGTCATCGCCGTGCCCAGCGTGCCGTGCTCTTTGACGTCAACGATTTCCAGCCGCGCCTGGAAGATATCGGCGAACAGCTGCAGCCAGGCAGGGGAGTTAGTTACCCCGCCCGCAATGCGAATCGTGCGGCTTAACTGCGGGTTGATGTGGCGTAAACGCTCGGTGTGATAGAGGTGGCTAAAGGCCACGCCTTCATAGATCGCCCGCAGGAAATGGGCTTTTTTATGGAAGCTGCTGACGCCGATAAAGCCGGCGGAGGCATCCGGGATGGTGTTAGAGCCAAACACAAAGGGAAAGAACAGCAGGTGGCTTTCTTGCGGCGTGGTGGAGGAGACCAGCGCGCTGCACAGGTCGTAAACGGATGAACCCTCCGAGGCCGCTTTATCCCGCTCGCCCTCCATAAAGTTATTGATAAACCACTCCAGATTACTGGCCGAGGTGGGGCTGGCCTCGGTGATCAGCCACTTACCGTCGATCGGGTAGATGGAGGTCATAAACAGATCTTTGTCGATCACCGGGCGATCGGTGACGTACTCGTTGATGCTCCAGGTGCCGGTGACGATCGCCAGCTTATCCACGCTGTTGATGCCGCAGGCGATAGCCGAGGCAGAGATATCGAACACGCCCCCGGCAACCGGCGTTCCCGCCTGCAGCCCCGTCTGGCGGGCGATCTCAGCGCTGATGGTGCCGCAGCAGTCGGTGGAGAGCTTAATCGGCGGTAACCTGTCGCGCAGCTCAGTAAGGCCCCACCACGCCAGCAGTTCGTCGTCGTAGCGGCGCTCGCGCACGTTAATCAGGCTGGTGCCGGAGATATCGGTCAGCTCCACGCAGGCTTCCCCGGTCAGCCAGAAGCGGACCAGGTCCTTCACCATAAAAATCGCGTGGGTGTTTTGCAGCGTTTCCGGCTCGTGATCCTGCAGCCAGGCCAGCAGGGCGACGGGCTGCCCGGCCCAGACCGACTGCATGGTTTTGGGCAGAACGTGGGAGATAAATTCCGACGAGTTTTGCCATCTCTCCACATACTCTTTTGCCCGGCTGTCGGTAGAGATAATGCCGTTACGCAGCGCATGACCGCTTTTATCGACCAGATACAGCCCGTTGCCGTGGCCGGTCACGGCGATGCCTTTGATCTGGCAGGCGGCAATGCCGGACTGCTCAAGCGCTTGCCGGATAACGGCAAGATTGGCGGCCCAGAGTTCATCCATATCGCGTTCGGTATGATGCTCTTGCGGGGTCAGCATGCGGGTGGACAGTGCGGCGCTGGCGATAACCTTACCGCGGCGATCGTAGATGGCGGCCTTGGTGAAGGTGCCGCCATTATCAATGCCCATGACGAATTCATCATTCATTAGCGTGGACTCCTGATTGGTTACCATAAGCCAGCTTCGCTGGTGGTGATCCCTTTAAATCCGGCATGGAATATCTTCTCGACAAGGGTTTTGCGCTTTACGAAGCCCCCGGCGATAAATACCACCTCACAGCCGTTTAAGTTGCGGCCGATCAATTCCAGGCACTGGCAGGCATATTCAGCCGGTAGAATTTCAATCGCATCCAGTGGGTTGTGCTTAACGATATCGATGGAGTGGTCGAGCGAGCGTGAATCAATAAGCAACACGCGAAAGATGGTCAGCAGCCCCTCTTTTTTGGCATAGCGCAGCGCCGAAAGATTGGATGAGATAACACCATCAACCCGGTAATAATTTTTTAGCAGGGCGATCCCTGCCTGGTCTGGTTTAAATCCGCCGAGCAGTTCAAGATGGACCAGCACTTTTTTACCGCCCTGATGGCATTTGCCAATCAGCGACTGCAGGTTGCCGATATTGGCCTCCGACAACAGCAGATACTCCGACGGGCAGGCGAGCGCCTTATCCAGGTGCTTATACTTTCTGACTGAGGGAATAATGGTGTTATTTAACTGCATAGTGATTTCCGATGTTAATGAGCCATGTAGAGGCCGTAAGCATCTTCCGCCGTGGCATTGTGATGGATGATGGCATTCAGGCCTGCTACCACTTTTGCTGGCTGTGGGTCCTGCGTGATATTGCGGCCCACCGCCACCCCTTTTGCGCCAGCCTGCATGCAGTGCTGTACGAATTGAAAGTAGCCGTCGATACCGGTTTTTGGCCCGCCGAGCGCCAGCACCGGTACGCCCGCTGCCTCGACGATCAGCCGGTCATCGTCAGTACCGCTAAAGCGGGTTTTGATCACGTCTGCGCCCAGCTCCACCGCGGCTCTGGCCGCCGCCGCAATCATCGTCGGGTTATTCGAGTCATCGCTGGTCACGGCATAGCCGTAAGGGAGGGATTCAACAATCAGCGGCATATTCCAGCGGTCGGCCGCCTGCGCCAGCTGCATCGCCATAAGGTGAGTTTTCTCCTCGTTGAAGGCGCCGGGAAAGGTCATGCACACCACGCCCTCCGCCGCGACTTTCAGCGCATCTTCAATGGAGAACACCGCAACGGTATCGGGCACGCTATTATCAAAAATACTCACCGTGCTATCGACGCGTAATACCACCGGAACGTGGCTTAATGCCTCAGCGAAATTTTTCAGCATGCCGTAAGTGACCAGCGCACAGTCCAGACCCTGCGCGACCAAATCTGGCAGCTGACTGAGTGTATTATCAATACCCGCTGTTTTAGTTGAAAAGTGATAACCGTCCAGCGCCAGCGTGACCGATTTGCCATCTTTTGCAAAAATTCTCGACAGACGACGTTGTTTAGACATTGAATTCCTCCTGAGTAGAAAAACAAAAAAAGCCCTCAGAGAAACGAATCTCTGAGGGCTTACTCTTCATGTACCCTGATGATAATGGTTCGGGGGGGCAAACCATTATCCATTGAATTGGTTAGCTTGATGAGAGGGGTTTAAATATGGGTAGTTTAAACACGTTCTCAGGCTGGGGTAATGATTAGCATGGGGATGTATGGGAGTCTAGTTTGAGGTTGGGAAATGAGAGGTGGGTCACGTGGGTATTTATTATTAGATATTTAAGCGGGAAGAGAATAGCAGATATTTCGCAGCCCCAACTCCTGTGCGAAACGGGCAATGCTGGCTGGCTTCATGCCATCAAGAAGGTCACCTGCATCGCGAAGTAATAGTTGCCCACTCAGCGCCTGGCTCACCACCGCGCGAGAAAAAGAGGTACTGATTTGCGCTTTCTTAGTTCGGTAGTAGCCCGGCGATCCTGCGCCTTTATCACGTTCGGCAAAAGCGCTCTGCTGCTGATGGATGAATAGCTCATATTCGTGTTGAGCGATCAGCTGCAGCGTCAATGCGCGGCGCGCCAGTACCCAGCGGCTAACGTGAAAATGTTGCTCAAGATGGGGCAGGTTATCCTGCCAGTTCTCATAGCCCTGCTGCCAGTGAGCGAGAAACTCTGTAGCCGGTACAAGAAACTCGGCGGCGACGGCATTACATAAAATTTCTTCTTTTAGGTGCGTAGCGGTGCCACCATCGGAAACGCCGGACTGGCCTATCCAGATGTGGCATAGCTCATGGATAAGAGTGAACAAGCGTGCACCGGGCGCATCAGCATGATTAACAAAAATAATCGGTGCGTATTCATCGGCAATCGCAAAACCGCGAAACTCTTCTACATGAAAGGGTCGGGAGTGATGGCCAAGGCTGGATGAACGCATTACCAGCACGACAGCTGCTTCGATACGCTGAACCAAATCGCGGTAATACGTTTCCCAGTCGCCGCGCGTTGGATGAGCCTTTACGCCCAGCTTGAAGCGCATATCCTGCACTATGGTTACTACGTCATCCCGGCTGGAGAAGCGCCCCGCTAAATTAGCCGGTGCCACAAACTGTTGTTGTAAATACTCCCTGTACCACTCCTGACGCTGGAGCATAATCTTAAGTAGATCCAACAGCTCAGCACTGGGGCGCTGCACACCTTTTCCATTTAAGGTTCGCAAATCGGGTATGGGAAGCGTTTCAACGGGTGGTACAGCCAGGAACAGGTAGCCAAAAGGGACGTGTGCTTTGTCTGCGAAGGTCATCGCCTGCTTGAAGGTGATAGCGTGCTTACCTGCTTCCCACTGTTGCAGGCGCTCCGGACTGGTCCCACACTTATGGGCAAACGGCTCAATAGCAATGCCAGAGCGCTCGCGCGCCCAGCTCAGCATTGCCGGATTGATGTTTGCCTTTGTCACTTTGCAGCCCCTGTTGCCTGATTTTAATGGCGATGTGGGTATTATGTGTGCAGCTTGGGCGGGGCGCAATAATAGAACGGGTAATTAATCTCATCATCCAACCAGATATATAATAATCGGAGTTATTCATTTCTATAACTTTATTATCATTTTAATCCTTTAACTCGGGAGTTTCACCAGAACTACAACTTACATTTGTTAGTTTTTCTGCTACAAATCTCATTTGGGATATCATATTTATATCTCTAGGGTAAGATATGTAGTAAATGTTGTCTATATTTGCAACTATGAATAACTCAGTTATATCATTTCTTTCTGTTTTAAGGTTTTTGAAAATTGGCAGAGTGTCAACTTCTTTAGTTATATAACATCTTTTTTCTAATCCAATTCCGAGTGAACGTATAAGGGTTTCTGTGGAGTATGAGCTTACAGGGCTTGGAAGTAACAAAAAAGAAAAGCACATCATGAGGGTGATTACAATACTTGAGGGTAGTGGCCCCTTTTTTTTCTCGATTAACGGGAAGTGAAAAGATATAAAATTCATGATAAAAATCACTACTGAGACTAAAACGACTGCGTTCCATTCTGTAATGTTGTTTTTTTTAATGTACGTGCTAAATAAGTCATACATAACGAGAACAGAGAATAAAGATATTGCTGGTGAAAAAGCTAAAAGCAATCCTGTAAGTCTTTTAGTTGTAAAAAATTTTTTAAAGTGAAGATCAACTGTCAGAAAATGATGATAACCATAAAATATTAGAGATAGAATTGAAAAATAAATTAAAATTGCATTCCAGGATGTTGTTATTAGTAATACATAAGGCCAGCTTGCCAATAAAAAGCTCAAAATAACAACTGGAAGCCAACGGCGTTTTGTGAAAATTTTTATTTTAGAGTTCATCAATAAGCTTTTAGTGACAATAGGGCTAATCATATGGTTCGATACGACTGTAATGCTAACAATCATGGTTAGAAACAAAGAGTAGGTTAGAAAAAACGCGCCAAATGAAAGAAATATATTTGTTTTTACCAAATCGACGAACATTATGTTATGTTGCCTGGCAAAAGATAAGAGATATATGGCACCATAGCATATAAGAAACAACGGAGTGATTGTGGCCAATTTATTTATGATACTGAGTATTGCATCAAGCTCAGGTAGCCACTCTTTCTTTACCGGCTCTCTGAATTTTATTTTTCCCCTTTGCATTAAAGCTCCTTTGAATGATTAGTTAATGTTCCAGTGAGTAAAATAACTCTTCAATTTCTCGACCGTATGACGCCACCGTGGTGCCGTCGGTCTGCACACCGTGTTTTGATTACCGAAGAAGCCGACCTCACTTACCGCCTCTTGTTCGCTGCGAGTTTCAAGCCATTTAACTGAGACAAAATATTCTGACTTATCGGGATCATCTGCGTTATCGCGATACCAGGCACCAAATTTGAGTACGTCCATTGCGAGTTTTTCGCCATCGTCAGTGTTAACCATAAAGCTGCTGGCCGGTTCAATGGCACTTTGTACCAGACCCACGCCAACATAGCCTGTTTTAGGAATGTTGACCCAGACGCGATCACCGGGTTGCAGCTGTTTTAATGTTTGGCTGTACCAGCTTCCGCCACCCGCACTGATAAAACCGTAGCGACGAGCCTCTTCCCAGACGCGGCTGTGTGGGTCGCCAAAGGAGACGTAAAACTCCCCGTTCCAGGGTTCTTTTGCATTAGCACTGGTGGCCGTAGCCTGAGCAGCATTGGTTTGCGTTTCGCTCGGGTCGATAAGCCAGGCGCGGCTCAGGAACTGTTCGTCACCATGCTGGAACACCTTGAAGAACAGCACGTTAATTGAGATACCATTCTTACTCAAGTAGTCGACGATACGTTCGGTGGAGGGATCCAGCTCCGCCGCCACGATAATGATTTGATGCGACTGGTTGAGCGACTCTTCTTCCAATTCAGCATTAAAGCGCTGCTTAAATGCTTCCCCCAGATTTCCGCCGCCGGAGAATTTTTCATAAATTTGCGACAAACGATCGGCGGTTAAATCATCCACCCAGGAGGCATAATCCAGCGCCTGGGCAACCACTTCACGCGGCGTGCGGTCGCGTTTCAGTTCAATCAGGATCAGCGAGGCATCCGGCGCAATCGCCAGTAGGTCGATACGCCCTTTATCGAGGGTATTTTCCTGATGCCCTATAATCATCCACTGGTCGGAGAGAATGGTAGGATCGTTTAAAATCATCTTCTCCAGCAGTTGCTCGCTGGCGAGTTTGCTGATGGTTAGCGGCTGGGGATTATCCCCCACCCGCCAGATAGCATGATGAACCGGCATCGTCTGTTCCTTAGTTTAATGCTGCGTCGGTAAGGGCATCCGCCAGGTGGAGCTGAGTTTGTTTTGCAGATTTGAGGCGGGATTTGAGATGATCACAAGTACCAAATAGGGCATTAACCCTTGACACTATTCTCTCCTGCTCATTCAACGGTGGTAATGATATAACGGGTTCGATAACATCTTCTCTTGAAATTCCAGGTATAGCTATACCTACACCTTTCCCTTGAAAATAGTCATACATGCTTGATAGCAATAATTTAAAATAGTCACAATTTGCGCGAACTGTTCTAATAGCCATAAGTTGTCTACTGATGGCTATCTCTACGTTGACAACATTGAGCTTACCTAAGCCCGCGCCCTTACAGGTAACAAGGATATCTTTAGGTTCGGCCACTGCTCTTTTTTCGATTGTGAATTTTGAATACGTGGGATTCAAATCACCGAATTCAGCCGGACCAGTAATATAGGGAATTGCTCCTTCGATTATATTTTCAGTGTACTCATTTGGTTTTAGATGCTGCCCAGATATTAAATGGATACAATGTCCTAAGCGACACCACTCCCATCCCACCGGTAACTCAAACGGCTTCTCTTCATCACTCACTGGTAGCAACGGTTTTTGTTTTTTAATTTTGCCTTCTTTCACCAGTTGCGCTTTTTCCTGCTCAATTCGTTTAAGCAGCTCAGAGGCGGGTTCATCGCTAGGGTCTTGCGGCACAAGTTTACCCATTATCGCCAGTTGCAGAATGGTTTTCTTAAGCGCGTCAATACTCGCTTCGGTGGTAAATAGCGTGTCGAAATGCTGGCTGATTCTCGCCCAGTTTTCGGCGAGTTCTTCGGCATTTTGGCTATCAGCCAGCGTTATCAGCAGAGTTTCCACCAGTTGCTGATGCGCGTCCAGACTAGTTAACGATTGCTGTTCCAGTTGGCCGCAGAGGGACATTAATTCCGACAACTTCATCATTATCCTCCTTTGTTCTTCTAAAGGAGGGAATGCAATAACTGTATTTCTAAGAGCACCAAGTGATACAAATGGTTGTACTCCACCAGATGAGGCGATTTTAAGGTTTACTGAGAGCGTTTCAAGTACGTTTTTTAGAAAATATGGCTGAGAGAGTTCTTTTTTATAGTATTTAAATAATGCGACATTTTTAATGGAGAATTCATCATCAATGTCAATAACTACAGGGTTTCCAATGCTGCCAATCATTGCAAAAAGAACATCACCACGTTCTATAAATGAACGTTCATTTATTTTTTTATAATCATCTTCACTAATGTATTTTATATCACTTAAATCAAGTCTGCCTGAAGATAGGTTTTTACTAGTTACCAGCGGATAACCTGAAATTTGATATTTAGGAGTATCATGTGTTCCATCTCGCACATCAAATGCCTCTGCAAGACGTACCCACTCCCACCCCACCGGCAACTCAAACGGCTTCTCTTCCTCACTAATCTCTGGCAAAGGTTTCTGCTTTTTAATTTTACCCTGCTTCACCAGTTCCGATTTCTCTGCGGCAATACGTTTCAGTAACTCAGACGCCGGTTCATCATTAGGATCCTGCGGCACCAGTTTGCCGCGCACCGCCAGTTCCAGAATCAGCTCGCGCAGTTTCTTAATGCCATAGAGATCGATTTTGCCATTACTGCCACGTCCTGCGGTGGAGCGGGTTTGCAGCGCAGAAGACCAGATATCAATATGGTCGGTAATCAGTTTATCGACGGACATCAGTTTACCTCCTTGTTACCAGCAAGGGCCGCACCAAGGATATCGCGTAGCTGATTGCGTAATTCGCTGATTTCAGCCTGCTGCTGCTGATAGGTTGCCAGCAGCTCGTCCGGATCGTGGCTAATGGTTTCGCCCTGGTAAGGGTTCTTGATATCGAGGTTAAAGTTGCGGGCAATGATGTCGTCGATGCTGACTTTCCACGCCTGGTTATTCTCTACGCGGCTGGCAAAACCTTCGGCTTCATTGCCCCACCAGTCAATTTCAGTCTGGAACTCTTCAAACTTCATTGGTTTGGTTTTGCTGTAGTTCTTTACGCCGTCCGGGTAGGGATGCTCATAGAACCAGATATCCCGGGTCGGCTGGCCTTTGGTGAAGAACAGTATGTTGGTTTTGATGCCGGTGTACGGGTTAAACACGCCGTTCGGCAGGCGCACGATGGTGTGCAGGTTGCACTCTTCGGTCAGCAGTTTTTTGATTTTGGTTTTCACGCCTTCGCCAAACAGCGTACCGTCCGGCAGCACCACCGCAGCACGACCTTTGTCCGCCAGCACTTCGATAATCAGCTGCAGGAACAGGTCGGCGGTTTCGCGCGTCTGCATCTCCGCCGGGAAGTTTTTCTCAATACCGTCTTCTTCAGTACCGCCAAACGGTGGGTTGGTGATGATGACGTCGAGCTGTTCATCCCATGAAGCCAGGGGCTTATTCAGCGTGTTGTCATGGCGGATCTGTACCGGCACTTCAATGCCGTGCAGCAGCATATTGGTGGTACACAGCAGGTGCGGCAGCTGTTTCTTTTCCACGCCGTGGATCTGCTGCTGCAGCGTCTGGTGGTCTGCGGTGTTTTTAACGTAGTGCTCTTTAACGTGGTCAAACGAACAGGCGAGAAAGCCGCCAGTCCCGCAGGCCGGATCCATAATCGATTCGCCCAGCTTTGGGTCAACGCGGTTAACCATAAAGCGCGTCACGGCACGCGGGGTGTAAAACTCGCCAGCGTTACCGGCGCTCTGCAGGTCGCGTAAAATCTGTTCGTAGATATCGCCAAACAGATGGCGCTCGCTGCTGCTGCTGAAGTCAATTTCATTCAGCTTGTTGATCACCTGGCGCAGCAGCGTGCCGTTTTTCATGTAGTTGTAGGCATCACTGAACGCCTGCTTCACCACAAAGCCACGCGGGTTTTTATCGATTGGCGCGGTGAGGTTTTTCAACGTCGGGAACAGATCATCGTTGACGAAATCCAGCAGGTCATCGCCCGTAATCCCTTCGGCATTAGCGGCCCAGGTACGCCACAGATAGCGCTTAGGAATCGGCAGCTGATAATCATCCTGCTCCAGTTCCAGCTCTTCTTCCTGAGTGTCAAAAATTTTCAGGAACAGCAGCCAGGAAAGCTGGCCAAGGCGCTGGGCATCGCCATCGACGCCTGCGTCTTTACGCATGATGTCCTGCAGGGATTTTATGACTGAACTAATCGACATGTTTCTTTATCCATACTAAAAATGATGCCACCGGTGCAGTTAGCGACCGGTGGCAGAATGATGAGGTTGATCAGGCAGATTGCGGCGGAAGCTGGTAAATTTCGTTTTCCAGATCGTGGACGGCTTTTTCATACGCCTGCTTATCACCAAAGCTGCTTTTAATGATCTCTGCCGGGCGGCCAATGGTATCGAACGGTTTGAGTTTCAGTACCTGGATCCCTTCAATTTCCTGTACGCCGTCATCGGCATATTTATCCAGCAGCGTGTTAAGCACGTTCTGCGCGGGCTCGGAGTATTTGGTGAAGTAGTTACGCTTGCGCACGTTATCTGCCCGCTCTTTACGGGTATAGGCTGGCTGGCCGTAAACCACATGGCAGAGCAGATCGAACGGGTCGAGATCTTTGCCTACTTCCTCTGCTAAAACATCCCAGAGTATGCCCAGCTGCCGCAGTTCATCAATGATAACCTGCTTGCGCTCGGCAGATTGCCATTTACGGGTGAAGTCATCAAGCGAAGCGTAATCTTTATCTTTCAGCAGGGTTTTACGGGTGTAATCGCGGAAGGACTCGGTGACCAGTTTGCCGTCGGTATCGTAATACTGCACGCGTTGTGCTATCACGCTGACTGAGACACCGTTGACGTAAAACTTACGCACTCTTTCTCCATCTTCCCCAGGGAGGGGGCCGGTATCGGAACCTGGAGTAGTGGTGTAAGTCCCTGCCGGTTCTTCTGCGCCTGTGGCCGGGTCGGGCTGAGTTTCATCAGGCGTTTCATCATCCAGCTTGTCGTCAAAATCAGAGTCTGGGTCGGTGATTTCTTCCGGGTTTGTAACGATCACTTTTTCCGGCACGCCGTCAAAGCGGGGGTCAGCAAACAGCTCGGTCGCCTTCTTTAAGTCGAGAATAGTGAACCAGAGTTTGTTGTACTTCTCGTCGATGCGTGTACCACGACCAATGATCTGCTTGAATTTGGTCATCGACTGAATGTTCTGGTCCAGCACCACCAGCTTGCAGGTTTTAGCATCGACTCCGGTGCTCATCAGCTCAGAGGTGGTGGCGATAACCGGATAGGCTTTTTTCGGGTTAATGAAGTTATCCAGCTGCGCCTTACCAATGTCGTCATCACCGGTAATCTTCATCACATACTTATCGTTCTTCTTAACCTGTTCAGGGTTGAGATTAACCAGCGCGCGGCGCATCAGTTCAGCGTGCTCAATGTCATTGCAGAAGACGATGGTTTTATCCATGGGATTGGTGCGCTTGAGGTAGTCAGTAATGGTTTGCGCAACCAGTTGGGTGCGCTCATCAATCACCAGGGTTCGGTTAAAGTCTTTCTGGTTATAAATACGGTCTTCAATCAGTTCACCGCGTTTATCAACCTGTCCTTTGGTTGGCCGCCAGCCCTGCAGGTCGATATCGATATCGACACGCACAACTTTATACGGCGCAAGGAAACCGTCTTCGATGCCTTCTTTTAGCGAATAGGTGTAAACCGGTTCGCCAAAGTAATCGGTGCTGGAGACTTCTTCGGTTTCTTTCGGCGTGGCGGTAAGGCCAATTTGGGTGGCGCTGCTGAAGTACTCTAAAATTTCGCGCCAGGCACTGTCTTCCGAAGCGCTGCCGCGATGGCATTCATCGATAACTATCAGATCGAAAAAGTCTGGTGCCACCTGTTTGAAGGCTTTTTGATACTCTTCCGGCCCGGTAATGGCCTGGTAAAGCGCCAGCTGGATCTCATATGCCGGGTCAATAGTTCGCCCGGTGACTTTCGTCATCGCGCTGCCAAACGGCTGGAAATCGTTATTTTTAGTCTGGTCCACAAGGATATTACGGTCAGCCAGAAACAGAATGCGCTTCTTATTTTTCGCTTTCCATAAGCGCCATATAATCTGAAAGGCGGTATAGGTTTTCCCCGTACCGGTCGCCATCACCAGTAGTACGCGCTTCTGGCCTGCTGAAACGGCTTCGATGGTTTTATTGACTGCCTGAAGCTGATAATAGCGTGGCGATTTCCCGGTGCTGTCGTCGTAATAATCCTGGCTGATGACCGGCATCTGCTCGGCGGTAAACCCTTTCCATACGCAGTACTTATTCCACAGCTGTTCAGGGCTGGGGAAATCTTGCAGCGAGATTTCTGACTCAAGCTGCGAAGGATTGGTTTTGTCATGGAAGATAAAACCATCGCCGTTGGTTGCGAATACAAACGGTACGTCCAGCAGTCCGGCATATTCCAGACCTTGCTGCATGCCTTTGCCAACCTCATGCTTATTGGCTTTGGCCTCGACGACGGCCAGAGGCAGGCCCGGTTTATGGTAAAGCACGATGTCAGCGGATTTGACCGTAAGGCGTGCGGCTAGCTTGCCGCGCACCACTACTTTACCCGCACGCAGTTTCACTTCCTGGCGGATCTGCGCCATGACGTCCCAGCCAGCCTCTTTAATCGCAGGCAAGATAAACTTGGTGATGATGTCCGTTTCAGTCAACTGAGTCTTGTTCATGCCAGCCATAGCAAAGGTCTCTACGATTAAGAAGGGCTAATGATTTTTACATACAATAAACGCTTAAGTCATGGCTTAAAACATCATTTAAGCGCATCCGGGTAATCAAGTTATCCTGCAGTAGTCAGTTTGAGTTAGGGCAGCTTAACGGCTGAGTGTTTGAAGTGGTCAGTAACACATTCAGCCATGTTTCATTCCGTTCAGGCCGCCGGTCGTGCGTCAGCCAGATATTTTCTGGTTGTATCCCGGCTATTTTGCTAATGAGAAGATTAAACCTACTCTCATCCATATCCGTAAACCTCCGCCCATCCTTCTCCCTCTCCCCGCTGCCGTATTTAAACGACAGATACCAAACTCCGCCCGGCTTCAGCGCCTCTGACAGCTGCGCCATTACGCCCGGCAGTTCCGCCAGCGGCACGTGCAGCAGGGAAGCACAGCACCAGATGCCGTCGTAGCGCTCCACTTCAGTGACGTCCTCGAAGCGCATCTGCTTAACCGGTAATCCCGTATGCTGGCGCGCCAGCCCGACCAGTTCGGCGGAGGCATCGAACGCTTCCACTTCATAGCACATCTCGCTAAACGCTTTGGCATCGCGACCGGAGCCGCAACCGGCGTCGAGTATCCGCGCGCCCGGCTTGAGGTGGGCGACGAACGGGCGATACAGTTCGGACATATCGACATCCACCGTCTCGCTGAAAAAGCGCTGCGCGTGCAGCTGGTAATAGTCACTGTTCATCAGAAAATGCTGTCCCCTTGTGCGGCGGGCTGCCAGGTGTGCAGCAGCGCATTGAGCGCGCTCTGCCAGCGCTGTTGCAGGAAGTTGTGGCGCTGCTGGCTGCTGCTGCCGGTTTGCTGGATCAGCGTTTCACGCAGCGGCAGGTGGCTGTTAATAAAGTATTCATTACGGTGATGTAGCCGCTCCAGCAGCGGCAGCGACGGGATGCGGGCAAATTTGCCCTCGTGGCCGCGATTGCATGACTGGCAGGCCAGCACCAGGTTCCAGACGCCGTTGAGGTTGGCGTGCGTGGCGTGCAGCGACCAGGGAATAAAGTGGTCGACATCGGCGAGGTTGTCATCGCCCGCCTGCAGGCTGATGTCGCGATAGCAGTAGAAGCTGCGCCCCTTCTGGTAGCCGTTCAGGCTGTCGCGGCAGCTGGTGATGTTGATGCGTCGCTGCTGCTGGCGGCTGAACAGCAGCTGCTCCTGTTGATCGTATTCCAGCGCGATCAGGTTGCGCGATACGCCCATCGCCCACGCCTGTTCCACCAGTCGCCAGCGCGCATCCGTCTCCTGCACCAGGTTGTGAAACTGCGCGGTCTGCGTCAGCTGATAGAAGTTATCGGTCAGGCGAATCCCTTTGGCGGTTTTGCGCTCGTCGATGAAGAAGCGTTTATCGATCTCGGCGCTGTTCACGTTATGGAAAGCGTCAATCACGTTGGTAAAGCCACGGCGTACCGTCTGCTCAATCAGCTGCGCTTCGCCGATCTCCTCGTTGTTGAACTGCATGCAGGCATCGAGAAACTGGCTTCGACTCACCGTGATCTGTTTAGGCGCATGGCGCAGGTGCGTGCAGAGGTGGCGGGCAAACGGTGCGGCTAAGGTTTCCAGCGGGATCAGGTCGTCCTGATGCTGCTGCAGGTCGTACAGCGCATGGGCGAGGGCGAACTTATAGGAGGCAACGTTTTTGCCAAACAGGATGACTCCGCGCCAGTAGTTCGCCAGCGTCGGGTCGGCCTGATAGAAGCGCATAGGTTATGGATCCCGCTACGGTTAGCGCCCGAGAAGTGGGCTAAACGAGTAACGTGATCACATAGCAAAATGGCGGCGATGTAAACCAGAAATGCGGGACGGCTCGCAAAATTTCAGGATAAGTGAGAGGGATCGGGAGCCAGATTATCCCGTTCTTGTAGGGCCTGCTCCCCCTTTTATTAGAGAGCAGACTTAAGATGATTCAGCGATGCTCGCTTTTATTTAATACTGGTTGCCGCTACAAATCGGAAGGTGGGTGTATCCGGGTTTATTCGCCATATAGAGAGGCGCGCATGTCGGTTCTCATTTTTCAATTTTCGCAGGAGCTTGTTGTTCTACAATCTCTGGCGGCTTGCTCTTTTTCCCAGAGAATATTTTAGCCTGCTGGCTTTTTCTCACCGCCGTTGGCGCTTGCACCTTTTGACTTTTTTCAGAACCGTATCCGGAACAGAACTTTTTTGACTGGCTTAAGCTTCCATCATTGCAAACAAAATCCCCGCCGCTGGTGCAGTGGGAAATGCCGCCTTTAGAACCTGAGCAGGGTTTTCGACCACGGGCATCGGCTTGCGAAATGAGCAGTAAACTCAAAGCCAGAATTGATATTAATTTTTTCATCTTAATTTCCTTCCATGTCCAGATGTTGTTCCGTAGTGAGCAGCACGCACCTCTGCTGGCTCATCGTTTTGGCGTATGAAATAGCTGGCTGCGACTGACTATGATTAATGCCCGATAACTGGGCTAGATAAGTAACCCGATCTCATAGCAAAAGAGTGGCGATGTAAACCAGAAATGCGGGGCGGCGCGCAAAGTTTGAGGATGAGCGATCTCTCACTCGTCCCTGTGTGAGTGCCGGCATTTCTTATCCGCAAGATCAAAGCGGTATTTACATTTCCCGGTGCTTACGCAGCTGCCGTTTGCGTTACCTCGGCAGGAGGGCCGATCGAAAAAGAGGATCGGCCCCTACAGGGTCTGAGGGCTATGTGGCTTTTGAGTTTCGTAGATTTGCATTCTGTGGAAGTTTGGCTCAATCAAAGGGCCGATCGAAAAAGAGGATCGGCCCCTACAGGGTCTGAGGGCAATGTGGCTTTTGAGTTTCGTAGATTTAAATTCTGTGGACGTTTGGCTCAACCAAAGGGCCGATCGAAAAAGAAGATCGGCCCCTGCAGCGTGACGGATACAGTCAGCCCTCAGCGCCCATCTTTAAACCACTGCGGTACTGGGTGCGGGCCTTCCATGGGGCGGCGCAGTGTATCGGGCTGCCCATCGCTGCCTGCCGTGCAGTGCAGGCGCTCAAAGCCCCAGCTGCCGTCACGGCCGGAGTAGTAGAGCGCCCAGTTCTCATCGTCGATGGCGAAATAGCGCTCGTGGTCGCTGCGCCGCGCTTCACCTGCGCAGTAATAGCTGCTCTGCCATTCGCGGTTAATCGCATAATCCATCGTTTCCACCATGATCTTGCCGAACCACTGCACCAGCCCCTGCATCGACAGCACGATAATAAAAAAGAAGGTGGTGAGGGTCAGCATCATTCTCGGCCTGCTGCCTTTCATCACCACCAGAAAGGTGATACTGGCGGCGGGGTAAATAAGCAGCGAGAACCATACTGAAAAGTAGAGCACCTTGACCCACAGATTCAGCACCGGGGAGTCATCCAGCTTAATGCCGCTCATCATATAAAAGTCGCTGGCCGCGTAGCTGCTGGTAATAGCGTAAATCACCGGTACGGCAGCACCCAGAATATATCCCGCTTTTTTTAACGTCTGGTTCTCGTTGCGCATTAAGGCAATCAGCAGCAGCAGGGCGGACAGCATCCCCAGCGCGACAAAGCCGAGCAGCAGATAGCGCCCCGGCCATATCCAGCCGCCGTTCACGGTAAATATCGAAAGGAAGAACGCCAGCAGCGCCCAGGTTGCCAGCGTGTGCGCATTCTCCTCAAGGGAGTGCAGGGAAAAGCAGAGCCAGCCGCGCCGGAACCGGTCCAGCCAGCGCCAGTCATCGCGCCAGAACAGAAACACCAGCAGCACCGCCAGGCTCAGCAGCAGGATGATGCCTTTGCCCGGCAGCTGCACGCCGACCAGCCAGATATTCAGCAGGCAGAAAATGGTCAGCGCGGTCAGTGACGGCTCTTTCCTGATGGCACCCGCTATCCCTTTAAAAATCACTGCCGCCCGCTGCCTGAACCCCATGGTGGTTAACTCCTGTGGTGAAAATTGTCCGCTAGCTTCTCGCTGATTAATCTGTGAAATGTCATCACGTATTTCTCGACGAGTAAAACTAAACTACAGGCTGTGGTAGCTTTTTTAGTGCGCGGCACCCAGAATACTCGCAGACGCAATTTAATACGCCGTGGAGGTACAGCATGCAACAAGGACCCTTAACCGAAGAGGAACTCGAGTTCCTGGACGAAATCTTAACCAAGTACGGTAATGACGATTCGGTTCTGGATGCCTCTGAACTCGACGGTATGTTCACCGCTATCCTCTCCGGCCCAACGCTGGTGGGGCCGCAAGTGTGGCTGCCGGCGATCTGGGGCGGCGAAGAGAACGACCCGGAGTGGGAATCGGAAGAAGAGCTCGAGCAGTTTATGGAGCTGATCGCGCAGCATATGAATGATATTGCTGACCGCCTGAGCGAGTACCCGGAGCAGTTCGAACCGCTGTTTGGCCTCAAGGAGATGGAAGGCACCGAGTTTGTGGTGGTTGAGGAGTGGTGCTTCGGCTATATGAAGGGCGTGGCGCTGGGCAACAACTGGCCAACCCTGTCGGAAGCGCTGAAGCCCGCGCTGGCGGCTATCGCCCTGCACGGCAGCGAAGAGAACTTCGACAAGCTGGAAAGCATGACCCCGGAAGAGCATGAGCAAAGTATCGAGGCGATCCGCCCGGCGGCACTCAGCCTGTTCAGTCCGAAGGTTCTGCACTAAACAATTCAAGATAATCTCTGTAACTGACGGCAATAACGCGGGCTATCCGCGCTATTGCCTGTACCCCGATTGCCGTAATGTCTCCCTGCCAATTTTTAAACAGGGAGAACCAAATAATGGCAATAGTTGCACAAGATGTTATCAGCGGTGCCATCATTAACGGCATCGAAAAAGCGCAAATTGATTATGAGCGTATCTCCGGCGGTGAGTGGGTATGGGCAGCAGCGGAATATATGCTCACAACCTATATCGCTAAAGAGCTGGGAGATATCGATGGTGCCAAGTTCGTTACCATCGAGAGTAACGGTTTGTCATCAATTTCAGAAGCCGGTGCAACGATGCCGGGGCCTAAGCCACGTAAAGCGCGCCTGCGCGGCCGCTTCGATATTTTGCTTTGGTGGGGAAACTCAACGCCGAGAGCGGTGATTGAAGTTAAAAATCAGCCGGGCGGGCAATCTGGCTGGTATAAAGATATTGATCGTATTACTTCCGTTCTCAAAATGGGTAATGGTGCATCCAGCATCAAGTTTGGCGTTTTTGCCTATTACTTTTCAGCCCCAAACGGCGAGCGTCTGAGTGCCGAGCAGCGTGTGTTGAATAAATTTTCTAACGTTGAAGACTTTGTCAGGGAAAAAATTTCCCATGAATTCCAGGTTGAGCAGGTGGTTTCCGATATTCATGATGAAGGTGAATATGGCGCCTGGGGCGCTGCCTGCCTGATCATCAAACTGCTTTAGCTTCTGCGATAAGTGCGTTCTGCCCAGTGACAGAACGCATCTACTGTTACCAGCCCGGCACCGCGCCGCCGTTAAAGATCCCTTCCGCCGCTTTTGCCACTTCTGGCGACTCATAAGACTTCACAAAATCCTGCACGTTCTGCGCATCCTTGTTGTCTTCCCGCGCCACGATAATATTGACGTAAGGCGACTGCTTATCTTCGATAAACACGTTGTCGCGCACCGGGTTCAGCCCGGTCTGCTGCAGGTAGGTGGTGCTGATAATCGCCACGGCGACCTGGGCATCATCCAAGACGCGCGGCAGCTGCGCGCCCTCAATCTCCATAATCTTCAGCTGCAGCGGGTTGCGGGTGATATCGGCGCTGGTCGGCAGCAGGCCGGTGCCCGCCTTCAGGGTAATCAGCTGCTCTTTTTGCAGCAGCAGCAGGGCGCGGCCCAGGTTGGTCGGGTCGTTAGGGATGGCGATGGTATCGCCCAGTTGTAATTCGCTGACCTGCTTAATCTTTTTCGAGTAGCCGGCCATCGGGAAGACGAAGGTGTTACCGACCGCGACCAGCGTGGTGCCTTTGGCCTTGTTGTCCTGCTCAAGGAACGGACGGTGCTGGAAGACGTTGGCATCAAGGTCGCCATGCGCGGTCGGGTCGTTAGGCAGCAGCGAGCCGCTGAAGCCAACCAGTTCCACATCCAGCCCGTACTTCTCCTTCGCCACTTTTTTTGCCACTTCGGCCACGTCCTGCTCGGCACCGTTAATCACGCCGACCTTAATATGGTGCGCGTCGGCGCTTTTTTGATCGCAGCCGCTCAGCAGCATGCCCAGCATCAGTGCCGCGGCGGTAAATACAGGCAGTTTCACGTTATTTGTCCTTAAATACAAAGAGGTAGAAAGCTAACCACTATCCGTGAATCAGCCGCTGAGTCAACGGCGCAGTCCAGGCTAAAAAAGCACATGATATAAGCAGGAGGAGTAAGAGGGGTTATCGCGGCAGGTAGAGCGCAGGCGTTACTCTGGGTGCTGTTGCAAATACCACTGGCGCACCAGCTCGGCCAGCTCATCTTCGACGGTGTAGAAATAGCAGGAAGGCACGTTCAATATCGACGCAAGGCGGCACACCAGCTCGAAGTCCGGCACATGAATGCCGCGTTCGTACTGGTTCATGCGCGCGCTGGAGGTCGCTTCATCAATCCCGGCCAATACGCCGAGTTTTTGCTGAGAGATCCCTTTACGCAGGCGGGCTTCCTTTAAACGGTGTGGCAGCATGGCGATCCTGATGCGTTAACAAGTAACAGGATTCTCTTAGCTGCTTATGCAAATTGTACTAAGTTATACTTAGTGTTAATTTTACAGACTCAGGAGTTAAGCCAGCAGCAGAGGGAGCGATGAAAAGAAAAGATATGCATCCGGCCGATATCATTGCGGCATTTAAGAAAAAGGGGATCTCCCTGGCGCAGCTGTCGCGACAGGTTGGGCTGAGTTCGGGAACGCTGGGCAATGCGTTGAAACGGCCCTGGCCGAAAGGGGAGTTTATTATTGCGGGTGCGTTAGGCAAGCATCCGGCGGACATCTGGCCAACGCGGTACTACGACAGGCGGGGGCGCCTGCTGCCAAGAGAAAATCTGATCCGTCGCCAACGGTCGGAGGCAACGGATCGCGCAGAGGATGAGGATATCACTGCGCCATAATGCTGGCGGCAAGCTGTGCGCTGCCAGAACTGTTACCGATCAGCTCGGTCAGCAGGTTGTTGACCCCGTCGCTCATTGGCGTAAAGCGGGTCTCTGCTGAGCGGGCTACCACGATAAAGACGCCCACGCTGTACTGCGGCACCATCGCCATATAGGTGATGAAGCCGCCGCCGCCGCCGGTTTTTTCAATAATGCCCGGGCGGCCGTCACGCGGACCCATATAAACCCAGCCCATGCCGAGCGCGTCGGCGCGGCCCGGCACGTCCATGCCGTCGACTTTGGTCAACTGCGCGCGCTGGTAGATCATGGTCTGCAGTCGGTCAGCCTGCGGGCTGCGGGTGTGAACGTCGGAGGAGAGGAACTGCTGCATCCAGCGGCCCATATCGTCAGGGGTCGAGTATACGCCCCCGCTGCCAATCGCCGCCAGCGAGTTGTTGCAAGGGCTTGGGCTTTTCGCCGGGATCATCAGGCGTGCGCACTGGTCCGGGGAAGGGGTAAAAGTGGTGTCTTTCATTCCCAGCGGCCGGGTGATCTTCTCCTGCAGCAGTGCGGGATAAGGCTTGCCGCCCGCGCGCGCCAGCGCATCGCCCAGCAGGTCAAAGCCCAGGTTCGAATAGGCGGCGCGTTCGCCCGGCGCATATTTTAGCTGCGCGCTGCGCAGCCAGGCCCAGCGCTGGCTGTAAGTTGGCCAGGTAAATACCGCACGGTTTGCTTTGCCGCCGGGCTGTTCACGCGGCAGGGCGGCAGTGTGAGTGGCCAGGTTGATCAGGCGAATAGGCTGTCCGTTGTAGCTCGGGACGTGGCTGCCGGGCGGGGCGTATTTGCTGAGCGGGTCATTGAGCTGTAAGCGCCCCTCTTCGGCCAGTTTAACCATCAGCTCGCTGCTCATCAGCTTGCTGAGCGAGGCGATGCGGATCAGCGAATCTTTTTGTGGCCGCTGGCTGCTGCCGGGGCGCACGGAGCCGCGGCTGACGAACACCCGCTGGTTGGCATCAATCGCCACCATCGCCATACCGCTGGCCTTGGTATTGTAGAAAATATTATCGGCGTAGCGTTCGACGGTCTGCGAAGCCAGCAGCGGGTCCGGCGTGGTTCGCGCCTGGCTCAGCAGTGGCAGAGCCAGGGCGGGAAGCAGCAGAAAAGCATAGAGCGAAGATTTCAACGGACGTGCATCCCTGTAAGTGAATGATTGACCGCTTCATAGTAGATTTTCTGCTCCTAACTGCAAGCGTTTCCTGAGTAAAAAAAAGTGTCATGCCCTTTCATTTTTTATCAGTCAATAATTAAGTCGCGAGCCGTCCATAATTGTAATTGAAATCGAATAAGCCATTTTTGTCATTAAATATACTTCAATACACTTTTAATGTTTTGTTGCCTTTTTGATTCATAATTTTACTAATTAAGTTGCTCAGGCAGGATTAATTAATTTTTCTCCGCTACATATTAACAGGCAAATTATTGCGCCATTAAAAGGAGCTTATTATGTGTGGAATAGCAGGATGGTTGTCATTTAGTCGCCAAATGCAGCAGCAGCGCGATGTACTGCAAACCATGACCGATACCATGGCCCTGCGCGGCCCGGATGCAGGCGGGCTATGGATTGACGGGCCGGTCGGGTTAGGGCACCGGCGGCTGTCGGTTATCGATCTGGCCGGCGGTGGCCAGCCCATGATGGCCGGCAATCGCGGCAACCTCGAGGCAGTGATTACCTACAGCGGAGAAGTCTACAATTTCAAGGAGCTACGCGCAGAGCTGGAAGCCGCAGGCCAGCGCTTTTTAAGCCGCAGCGATACTGAGGTGGTGCTGCGTGCCTGGCTGCAGTGGGGCAATGATTTTGCCCAACGGCTCAATGGCATATTTGCCTTTGCTATCTGGGATATTCGCCGCCAGAGTCTGCTGCTGGTACGCGATCGCATGGGGGTGAAGCCGCTCTATTATTTTCCTACTGATGATGGGGTTATTTTTGGTTCAGAACCCAAAGCCCTGCTGGCTAATCCGCTGGTTAAGGCAAGAGTGGATGCGGACGGCCTGCGTGAATTACTGAAGCTGGTAAAAACGCCCGGGCAGGCGATATTTAAAGGGATGTATGAAATATTGCCGGGTGAGATGGTGCAATTTTCCTGCCGGGGAAAACAGCATCACCGTTACTGGCAGCTTGAGGCGCTGGAGCATACCGACACGCTTGAGCAGACGATTGCCCACACGCGTGAGCTGCTGGATGATATTGTCGGGCGACAGATTGTCGCCGATGTTCCGCTGTGTAGCCTGCTCTCCGGCGGGCTGGACTCCTCGGTCATCACCGCGCTGGCCTCAAAAAAGCTGCTGTCACAGGGGAAAGAGAATATTCGCTCTTTCTCAGTGGATTTTCGTTCACACGGCATTGATTTCGTTAAGGACGAGCTGCGCGGTACGCCCGATGCGCCCTTCGTGCGCGATCTGGTGGCGATGATCGGCTCGCAGCACGGTGAAATTGTGCTTGATAGCCGCAGCATGGCCGACAGCAAACTGCGCGACAAGATTATCCGCGCGCTGGATCTGCCGCCGGTAGTCTGGGGGGATATGTGGCCGTCACTCTACCTGCTGTTCGAGGCGATCCGCCATCACTCCACCGTCGCGCTGTCCGGGGAGTCAGCGGATGAGGTGTTTGGTGGCTACCGCTGGTTCCATGATGCCGAGGCGGTGCAGGGCCAGATTTTCCCGTGGCTGGCACAGGGTTCCGGTAAGTACTTTGATGGCACAACGCTGCTGGACGCCAGTTTATTGCAGCGGCTGCATATTGATGAGTTCCTGCATGACAGCTTCACCCAGGCACAGCGCGAGACGCCACGGCTGCCCGGTGAAAGCCCGACCAATCAGCGTATGCGACAAATCAGCTATATGAGCCTGACGCGCTTTGTGCGCAGCCTGCTCGATCGTAAAGACCGCATGAGTATGGCGGTGGGGCTGGAGGTCAGGGTGCCTTTCTGCGACCACCGGCTGGTGGAGTATGTGTTCAATATTCCGTGGGAGATGAAGTGTTTTGACGGTCGCGAGAAGAGTATCCTGCGTGCCGCGGGTCAGGACCTGCTGCCCGAGTCGATCGTTAAACGGGTGAAAAGCCCTTATCCCTCCACGCAGGATCCGGCTTACGAGCAGGCACTGCGCGAGCTGACGTCCGCGATTATGGCGGATAAGGATGCGCCCGTGCGGGCATTGCTGGATGATAAACAGGTCAATGATAAGTTAGCGCTGCCGATGGGAAGCAGCAGCTCAATGGATATTCGCGTCGGGCTGGAGATGGTGGTAGGCCTGAATCGGTGGATGGAAAACTACCAGGTTGAGCTGGCACTATAAAGTCAGGGTGGCCCCGCGCATGCCGGGGCCACCTCAATCTCAGGGTTGAGCCGTAACCTTCAGGCTGACCAGCCCTATCCCCAGCTTACGTGCCGCAAAACCATCTACCGTACCTTCACTGGTTTCAATCGGCTCCGGCGGCGTGATGACGATGCTGCGCGCCCGTGACGGATTATCCACCTGCAGCGTCATCGTGGTGTCCTGCGCGCCGAAGGTCACCTGCTGCTGCCAGTCACCGACTCTGACCTGCACCGGGCGCAGGCTGTTATTGCCAAAGGCGCGGGCGCTCATCGTCAGCGCAAATTTAGCTGGCAGAGGCTCCAGATACTGGATGGTAACATCCGGCAGCAGGTTGGCATCCGACCAGCGCCCCCAGTTTTCAGCATAAGAGAGGCCGGACACTTTCTGCACCTGCTGCGGCAGGCCAGGCAGATTGAACTGAATGCTGTCCGAGGCGTATTTCAGGTCGGCGTCGGCTATCTTCAGGCGCGTCAGGCTGCGCTGATAGCGATCGTCACTCTGCTCACCTTTGCTAAAGGTGATTTTCCCCAGCGTGTTGCCCGGTTTAACCTGAATAATGGTCGGGTGCGCATTCAGCGTACCGTTTGCCACGCACAGGCCGTTGTTCATTATCAGCTTGTCATCCCATACGCTGCCTATTTTGTAGCAGCGATCGATCCAGACAAACTTCTCGTCGGGGGCGAATCTTGCCAGCTGCTGCTTCAGCGGGGTCGCCAGGTAAGCATCCAGCTTCGGTTCAATCTTATTTGGCATCACTGACAGTAACAGCGGCAGCTTGAAGTGGGCGCCAGAGAAGCTGAAGGTATTTTTCTCGCTATCAATTTTGTAGTCGGAGATCGCTTTCGGGAAGTTCCACAGCGAAATCACGTCCGGCTTCCACTCGTTGATCTTCTCTTTGATATTGAGATAGGTGGCGGAAAGGGAGGTGGAGGAGAGGCTGCTGCGCCCCAGGCCGATAAAGTTATCGCCGCCCATCGCATCCAGCACCGTGGCGCCGTTGTCCAGCGTGTTTCGCTTCAGCGAAATCACTTTGCTGCTGACGTCATCGCCGCGCAGCATAAAGAACAGATCGCGGCGATCGTGCTGGTTAAGATATTTGTAGGCGGTGTTGTTCATCGCCAGATGGTCGGAGCTGACCACGATAATGGTGTTTTTGAAATACGGCGTGGCGCGGATTTTTTCAATCAGTCTGGCAATATGCTCCTGGCCGCAGGCAACCGCCGCGAAGGATTTATTCTCTTTGCCGTCAAACGGATAAGACTTGCGCTGGCAGCTGCGGGAGATAAAGCCATCCGGATGATGGGTATCCACGGTCAGGGCAAACAGCGAGAACGGCTGGTTTTTCTGCGCCAGCTCCAGATATTTGTCAAACACCACCTCCAGCACGGTATCGTCATACCAGCCCCAGTCGTTGCGGTATTTCGGGTCTTTCACCACGCCAGCCAGCTCTTTAAAACCGTACATATGGTCAAAGCCGTGCGAGGAGAGGAACAGATCCTTGCCCGCGAAGCTCAGGCTGGCACCCTGATAGAAATAGTTCTGATAACCGGAAGATTTCAGGATATCGCCAAGGCAGACATTCTGCGGGTAGAAGGTCGACAGCGAGCTGGAAGCGTTGCCGTCAAACGGCGCAAACAGCGGGATGCCGCACTGTGAGGCCACCATACCGGCAATGGTGTATTCAGTGCCGGGCAGCTGTTCAGTATTGCTGAAGTCCAGCGAGTTATTTTTAATTTCGTTCAGTTCAGGTGCCAGTTTTGGAAACGCATGCTCATCAAAATAGGTGCGTTCCAGGCTTTCGGCATAGATATACACCAGATTAGGGCGATCGCCGCGTAAGCTTTTTCCCGGTACCTGATAATGACTGTAAAAATCCGAGTCGCCTTTGGTCATTTGTGACTTAATTAAATTGGTGACCTGCTGATAAGCCGGGGTGGTTTTGATCGAGAGTACGGCAAGCACCAATGCCAGCAGGCTATATAATTTGCTGTAATTATGGTTTTTACGCAGTCGTAATACCCAGGATAATAACAGGAATAGCAGTAATAACGTTATTATCAGCCCCACTGCTGGCAGAATATACTTCTGCACCCCGGCGCCGCTCAGGCTGCTGGTGATGGTATAAATAACCGCATCGTTAATGCCTTCACCGGTGAAATAATTACTCGCCAGCAGGGAAGCATTCAGCACAATGTAGACGCCCAGCAGTACCAGCACCGCCGAGAACCACAGCTTATGGCGTCCTGCCTTCCATGTGTAAAGTGATACTGAAGCGATAAAAAATAGGAGTGATAACCATTCTGAAACCATCGGATCAATTTTACCCTGTATGTGACGCAATCCCTGTCAGGTGCCTGCGAAAAGAAAATATTAAGTTCAACGGATTAATTTAACGCAGCGAATTATCTCTGGCAACCAACCGGGGGGACAGGAAAATGTGATAGTGCCCACGCCTGCAACCCCGCCGTTTACCTTTCGTTTAACTTTGCGTGACGCAATGATGACTTTTTTCAATCTGCTGTTTGCGGGCGATAAGGCTATTTGACACTGCTTTTCATTGCTACAGGCGAAGCCACCCTCATTCAGCCATGACCAGACAGTCGAATAGCCCGCATTTGGCGCGAAGTATCTTAAACATAATTAATGAGTGAGTGCAGGAGGGAATAATCTCAAAATTAGGATTTAGCTCACATAAATGGCGAGTCAGCATCTTTTTCATTTAAAAACCACAAAAAGCCGTAACGATGTTGCAAAAATGTTAATTGCGCCAAATTTTTGCAATCTCGCTATGTAGAAACGGGGGTGTTCACATTTAGGGATAAAACCCGGCTAAGAATCAGGCGTTTTTATGATTGCGCATTTCGTGAAAACTGCTCCCCGCCGGGGGAGTGGTCTACTCAGGGAGGGTAATGATGAAACTCGCTTGCACGCTTCACCTGTGTCGTTCCGCGCTGCTGCTGCTACTTTTTTCCACCTCATGCCGGGCTGAGATCACCCTGCTCAGGGCCGATCCGCAGGGGGGCAGCTTGCTAAGCCGCTTCAATTTACGCGTCGGCGGCGATATCCGTATGAGTATCTATGATGTGATGGGCGGTAAAGATCGCGGTTCTTATCAGCGCAACCTGTTTGATGGCGGCTCGCGCCTGCGTTTCCATCTGCGCTATCAGCTGGATAACGACTTCAGCCTGGTGGGCTACGCGGAAACAGGGGTGAATAGCGCTGAGCTGATCGGCTGGCACGGCCACTATGCTGAAGGGGCGCGCAACACCAGTAATCGACAGCTGTTTGCCGGGGTACGCAGTCAGCGCTGGGGCGAACTCACCTGGGGCCACCGCGACAGTATCTATTACCAGGTGGTGACCGCTAAAACCGATATCTGGGGCAACGATATGCACACCGAGCCGGTGGAGAACGGGATGGAGGCAAATGCCGATGGTTCCTGGCACGCCCGCCGATCGCTCAACTACCTGCAACATTTCGGCCCCGTCGATCTCTACGCCAGCTATCTTTTCCCGGTCAATCCGTACTACAGCCGAGGCGCAAGGTACAAGCGGCATGATGGTCAGTCACTGGGGATTGACGACCATTTAACACCCCGGCTGTCGTGGGGGCTGGCGTGGAACCGCACCCGCGCTTCCATGAGTGATGCACAGCAGCAGCGCAAGCGCTTTGATCAGCAGATCCTGGGAACCGGGTTCTCCTGGAAGCCAGGGCACTGGACGGTGGCGGCGACCGGCGGCTGGTTCCGTAACTTTACCCCTCTGGCCGGCCGACCGCTGCGGCGCTACTTTGCCACCCGCGCCTGGGGGCTGAGCTATTTTATCGGGCGGGACTTTGCGGTAAATCGCTACGGGCTGAAAAGCATCATGCCGATCTACTTTGGTGCCCAGCTGCGTGCCGGGCAGCATCGTGAGCGCTACCAGCGTGAGAATGGTCTGGGCGTGGAGTTCTTTTTATACAAAGGGTTCCGTTTTGACTATCAGCATGTGTTTCGCTCCAGCAATGACCACATTGGTGATTTAAATTTGTTTCGCCTGCGCTATGACTTCTGAAAACTATTTGGCTTTTGTTTAGGCACGGTCAATAAATACCGCACAATTTGATAATTTGTGTGAATAAAAAAACATAATGAAATATTTGCTTAATCTCTTCGTGCGCAAAACCGCACAAAATCGTCATGCAGATGAACTAAATGTCACATATTTCGGGCTAATATCTCGCCGTTATATTTGGCAATATTACACAGGGCTACATAATGTTAACTAAAATGCGTATTTTAACTCAGGCCATTGGTCTGGGGCTGATTGTTGGCAGCGCTTCTTTTGCTGCTAATGCTGAGATTACCCTGCTTAAACAAGATCCCCAGGCGGGCGACCCGCTGAGCCGTCTGAACTTCACCGTGGGCGGCAGTATTCGTCCACAGTTCAACAACCTGACCGGCAACGATGGCAGCAACGCCTACCGTCGTAATGGTTTTGACGGCGGTTCGCGTTTCCGCTTTGCCGCTGATTATTATCTGTTTGATGATATCAGCTGGATCAGCTACTACGAGCTGGGCGTCAATATCCCGGCGGTGTTCGACTGGGATAACCACTACGCCCCGGGCGCGCACAACACCACCCGCCGTATGCTTTACACCGGCCTGAAAAGCAAAACCTGGGGTACGCTGACCTTCGGCCAGCAGAACAGCGTTTATTACGATGTGGTCGGCGCGAAAACCGATATCTGGGACTACGACATGCTGGCCCAGGCACCGGGTAACGGGATTAACGGCGACTACGACGGCTCTTATCGTTCACGCAAGATGCTGAAGTACAAAAATACCTTCGGCGACGCCGATGTGTATGCCTCCTACCTGTTTGCCGACAATGACTACCTGGTCAATGGCAATAGCCTCGGCTACAAGCGTCAGGGCGGCGGATCGCTGGGCGTGGATTATCACATCGCGAAGGATCTGACCTGGGGCACCGCGTGGAACTACACCCGCGCAGATATGCGTAACCGCAACAACGGCGATGACAAATCTTACGACCAGAATATTTTCGGTACCGCGCTGAGCTGGACGCCGGATAACTGGACCTTCACCGTGGGCGGCGGCTGGTACGACAACTTCCTGACCACCAAAAAAGCCGATGTTCACAACTACTTCGCCGGTGATGCATGGGGCGTGGAGTATCTGGCCGGTTATACCGTGCCGGTGGGTCAATACGGTCTGAAGTCGGTGATGCCGTACTTTATGGGCGACCGCCTGCAGTACGTGTCGGGGCGTGATTACCAGCGTATCGATAACGGCCTGGGTGTGACCTTCAAGCTGGATTACGGCTTCCGTGTTGACTACGAACACGTGTTTACTTCCAGCACCGACAACCTGGGTGATATGAACCTGGTGCGTCTGCGTTACGATTTCTAATCGTTATGCACTCCCCGGCGGCCAGCCGGGGAGTTTCTGCTACTGCTTACAGCTCGCCGGTCAGATACTGCGCCACGCCATTGCCGAAGCTCCAGTCGCCTTTATCGTTGGTGATAAAGGTCATCATCACATCAGTTGGCAGGATCCCACAGCTCTCTTCCAGTTCGCGGCACAGTTCGGCCATAAAGAGCTGCTTCTGCTCGCTGCTGCGCGGGCTGGTAAACACCCTCACCATCACCAGATTATCGGTACGCGGCAGATCCAGGCCGGTATCCTCGAACACCATCTGGTAGCCTTTATTCTCGTGAACAATCTGATAGCGGTCGCGCGCTGGCACGTTAAACGCCGTCAGGACTGCACGGTGGGCCGCATCCAGCAGGGTTTTTAGCTCGGACTCTGAACGGCCCTGAATGACATCGAATTGCAGTAACGGCATAGATACCCCGACTTGGTCATTGTTTAGTGATGCAGGCAGTATCGCCTGTCAACGGGGGCAATTTAACCCTGATGCGCGGCGGGAAAAAGCGCTATGCTTGAAATGATTATTTACTATAGTGAACAATGAAAATGAAAGAGCTTAAGACGGATGCGCTGTGGACGCATCTGCACTGGCTGACGGTGCTGGCCGAGCAGGGCAGTTTTACCGCCGCCGCAGACCGGCTGGAGGTCAGTAAGGCGGCGATGTCGCAGAAGATCAAGGAGCTGGAGCAGCTGGCAGGAGTACCGCTGGTGACGCGCACCACGCGCAGCCTGCGCCTGACCAGCGCCGGGGAAAAGCTGGTGGATGACCTGCGCGCGCCCTTTGCACAGATTGCCCAAAGTTTTTTCAGCGTGCGCGACTCTGCCGGACCGCTGCGCGGGATGGTGCGCGTGACTGCACCGGTGGCGTTTGCCCGCCAGCAGCTGGTGCCGCATATCACCGCTTTCCTGCGCGAGCATCCGCAGGTGCGCGTGCAGCTGGAAGTTTCTGACCGCCTGGTGTCGCTGGCCAGCGAAGGATTTGACCTGGCTATTCGTCACAGCACCACCTTACCGGAAACCCACGTCGCGCTGCCGCTGTGCCCGACGCGCGCCGTGGTGGTGGCTTCTCCGGCCTATCTGGCACGTTTCGGTCATCCCGCCAGCCCGCATGCCCTGAGTGAACACCTCTGCCTCTACTATCCGCGCGGCGTGGAGGCGCCGCGCTGGCGTTTTCAGCCGCTGGCCGGGGGCGAACAGACAGCCGTGAACGTCAGCGGGCCGTTTGCCACCAACAACAGTGAATCGATTCGCGATGCGGCGCTGGAAGGGCTGGGCATTGCGCTGCTGCCGGACTTCAGCGCGCAAGCGGCGCTAAAGGATGGCTCGTTAGTGCAGCTGCTGCCGCAGTGGCAGGCGGTGGGCGCCTTTGCCGAGACGCTGTACGTGGTGCGCCCGTGGTCGGCTCAGGTGCCGCGTGCCGTCAGCGCTTTTATTCACTGGCTGCGTGAGGCGTTTGCGCATAAATCTGGTGAGAATGGTTAAAGTTTTCGCCACTTTCTGCCGATGGTTTAGCATAGAGCAGGCAAGTTGCTGCAGGATCCAAACCATCATAACAAGGTCGTTATATGCAAACCCATCAGCACGTAACCCAGCAGGAGCATCTGCTCGACGACGATACCACTCTGATGACCACCACCGATGCCGACAGCTACATCACCTACGCTAACAGCGCGTTTATTGCGGTGAGCGGCTACGATCGCAGTGAAATCGACGGTCAGCCTCATAATCTGGTACGCCACCCCGATATGCCAAAAGCCGCCTTTGCCGATATGTGGAGCACCCTGAAACAGGGGCTGCCGTGGACCGGGCTGGTGAAAAACCGCCGTAAAAATGGCGACCATTACTGGGTGCGCGCCAACGTGGTGCCGGTGATCCGCCATGGCGAAATACTCGGCCATATGTCGGTGCGGGTTAAGCCCGGCGCCGAAGAGGTGCGTGGCGCCGAGCAGCTGTATCAGAAGATGAATCAGGGGCGGCTCAAGGGCTGGCGTTTGCATCGCGGCCTGCTGCTGCGCACGGGCTGGCTGCGCCCGCTCTCCCTGTTGAAAACGCTGTCACTGCGCTGGCGCATTCATAGCGCGGTGCTGGCGCTGTGGCTACCGCTGGTGGCGGCGGCGGCAGTCGCCGGGCTGCAGGGCGCGGCGCTGGCCGGTTTTAGCGCCTTTTCGGTGCTGATCGCGCTGGGAGTGGATGCCTGGCTGCAAAGCCAGATTGCCCGCCCGATGGCTGCCGTCTGTCGCCAGGCGCTGGACGTGGCCAGCGGCGCTAATCCGCAGGTTGAGCACCTCAACCGGGTTGATGAGATCGGTATGACGCTGCGGGCGGTGGGGCAGCTGGGCCTGATGTTCCGCTGGCTGATTAAAGACGTCAGCGATCAGGTACTCGACGTGCATCGCGCCAGCGACGAGCTGGCGCGCGGTAACGACAAGATCAACAGCCATACCGAACAGACCGCAGCCAGCGTGCAGCAGACGGCCAGCACCATGAACCAAATGACCAGCACGGTGCAGCGCAACGGCGAGAGTACCGAGCAGGCCAATCAGTTCTCGCATACCGCCAGCAACGCGGCGGTGAAGGGCGGTGAGGTGATGCAGAACGTGGTGGTGACGATGGATGAGATCGCCGCCAGCTCGCGCCAGATTGCCACCATTACCGGCCTGATCGACAGCATCGCTTTCCAGACCAATATCCTGGCGCTGAATGCGGCGGTGGAAGCCGCGCGTGCCGGCGAACAGGGCAAAGGCTTCGCCGTGGTCGCCGGAGAAGTGCGCAGCCTGGCGCAGCGCAGCGCCGGTGCAGCCAGTGAGATCCGCCAACTGATTGCCGCCAGTAATCTCAAGGTGGAGTCCGGTGCCGGGCAGGTGCATGAAGCGGGCAAGGCGATCGGCGATATTGTCGATAAGGTGCAGAACGTCACCGAACTGCTGCAGCAGATCAGCGTGGCAACGGCCGAGCAGAGCGCCGGGCTGGGCGAGGTCGGGCAGGCGGTAGAAGCGCTCGACCGCCTGACGCACGATAACAGCGCGCTGGTCAGCGAAGGCGCGCAGGCGGCGCAGCGTATGAAAAACCAGGCCAGCCGTCTGGTAGAGGCAGTCAGCGTGTTCCGCTAATCTGAACGCGGGCCTTGCACGGCCCGCGATGGCTGATGCGTACAGCGTGCCTGTTCGGCAGCTTCTGCCGCCAGATACCCCAAAAAAAGCAGCACAAACGCGTCACCTGGGCGAAGATGTTATCTTGCTGGTTATATTAATCATCTAAGGAGCATCATGAAAAGCTATCAAGTGGCGGTGATCCCCGGGGACGGAATCGGCGTGGATGTGATTAACGCTGCCTGGCATGTGCTGGTCCACAGCGCGGCCAAATTTGATTTCGCCCTTGGCGGCGAGTGGTTCCCGTGGTCGTGCGAATACTATCTTGAGCACGGTGAGATGATGCCGAAAGACGGTATCGATACGCTGAAGAAATTTGATGCGGTGCTGCTGGGTGCGGTTGGCTGGCCGGAAAAAGTGCCGGATAACGTCTCGCTGCACGGCCTGCTGTTGCCCATCCGCAAGCAGTTTGACCTGTTTGCCAACGTACGGCCGCACCGCCTGCTGGCGGGAGTGGAAGGCCCGCTGCGCAAAAGCGAGTTTGATATCCTCTGCATTCGTGAAAACACTGAAGGCGAGTACAGCGGCGCGGGTGGGCGTATTCACCAGGGAACCCCGGCGGAAGTGGCGGTAGAAACGTCAATTTTCACCCGTCGCGGCGTTGAGCGCATTCTGCGCTTTGGCTTTGAGATGGCGCAAAAGCGCAGCAAGCGGCTGGCCTCCGTCACCAAATCCAACGCGCAGAAATACACCATGGTGATGTGGGATGAAGTCACCGAGGAGGTGGCGCGCGACTATCCTGATGTCACGGTTAACCGCTATCATATTGATGCGATTGCAGCACGAATGGTGATGAACCCGGAAACGCTCGACGTGATCGTCGCCTCCAACCTGTTTGGCGACATCCTCACCGATCTCGGCGCGGCCATTCAGGGCGGGCTGGGCTATGCGGCTTCTGCCAACCTCAATCCCGACCCCGCTGTGCCTTCGATGTTTGAACCGGTGCACGGCTCCGCGCCGGATATTGCCGGGCAGGGCATCGCTAACCCGATTGCCGCTATCTGGTCTGCGGCGATGATGCTGGAACATCTGGGCGAGCAACAGGCAGCACGTGCGATCCTGCACGCCGTTGAAACCGTCACCGCGCAGCAGAAAATAAATCACGGGCTGAGCACCGAAGAGATCAGCGCAGCAGTCATTGCCGCGATTTAAATCACGATGGCTGCCGCACGCGTGGCAGCCCGCTAGCAGGGAGAGAGTGATTCATGGAAGCACACGGCATCAGCGATATTATCCAGCCCCGACTGAGAGTGCTGTTCTGCGGCATTAACCCAGGAAAATCCTCCGCCCACACGGGTTTTCATTTTGCGCATCCGGGTAACCGCTTCTGGAAAACCATTTTCCAGGCGGGCTTTACCCGCAGCCAGCTCAAGCCCGAGCAGGAACAGCAGCTGCTGGAGACCGGTTGCGGTATTACCATGCTGGTGGAACGGCCAACGGTGCTGGCCAGTGAACTGGCGGGCAGCGAGCTGCGTGAGGGCGGCCAGGCGCTGGTGGATAAGATTGAGCGCTATCAGCCCGCGGCGCTGGCGGTGCTCGGCAAGCAGGCTTATCAGCAGGCATTTCGCCGCAGCAAGGTGGAGTGGGGCAGGCAGCCTCTGACGATTGCTGGCACCGAAATCTGGGTACTGCCGAATCCCAGCGGCCTGAATCGTGCCTCGCAGCAGGAGATGACGGCGGCCTATGCGGCACTCGATCAGGCATTGCGTGAGCAGGGACGTTAAGCTATCCGGCCCAAAGTGTCGGCAAAAAAATGGCCCCTCAGTGAGGAGCCATCTTGTGACGCAGACCGTCGGTTAATCGTCGAGGAAGCTGCGCAGCACTTCAGAGCGGCTTGGATGGCGCAGTTTACGCAGCGCCTTCGCTTCAATCTGACGGATACGCTCACGCGTCACGTCAAACTGCTTGCCAACCTCTTCCAGCGTGTGGTCGGTGTTCATATCGATACCGAAACGCATACGCAGCACTTTCGCTTCACGCGCAGTCAGGCCAGCCAGCACGTCGTGGGTAGCAGAACGCAGGCTCTCAGAGGTGGCAGAGTCCAGCGGCAGCTCCAGCGTGGTGTCTTCGATAAAATCTCCCAGATGTGAATCTTCATCATCACCAATTGGCGTCTCCATCGAGATCGGCTCTTTGGCAATTTTCAGCACCTTGCGGATTTTATCTTCCGGCATCAGCATGCGCTCAGCCAGCTCTTCCGGCGTTGGCTCGCGGCCCATCTCCTGCAGCATCTGGCGCGAAATACGGTTGAGCTTGTTGATCGTCTCAATCATATGCACCGGAATACGGATGGTACGCGCCTGGTCGGCGATAGAACGGGTGATCGCCTGACGGATCCACCAGGTAGCATAAGTTGAGAACTTATAACCACGGCGGTATTCAAACTTATCTACCGCTTTCATCAGGCCGATGTTGCCTTCCTGAATCAGATCAAGGAACTGCAGACCGCGGTTGGTGTATTTCTTAGCGATAGAGATAACCAGACGTAAGTTTGCTTCAACCATCTCTTTCTTCGCACGGCGCGCTTTCGCTTCACCGATGGACATGCGGCGGTTGATATCCTTCACCTGCTCAATGGTCAGGCCGGTTTCTTGCTCAATCTGCTGCAGTTTCTGCAGGCCACGATGCACATCCTCTGACACGTCGTTCAGCTTTTCAGACCACGGCTTGTTCATTGCCAGTGCCGCTTTGAACCAGGTTTCGCTGGTTTCATTGCCGGTGAACAGAGTAATGAAGTTCTTCTTCGGCATTTTGCACAGTTCAACGCACAGCTTCATAATCAGGCGTTCCTGAGTACGTACGCGGTCCATCATCACGCGCATGCTGTTTACCAGGAAGTCGAACTGCTTCGGCACCAGGCGGAACTGCTTAAAGACGTCGGAAAGATTCTGGATCTCAGCGATGGCATCAGCGTGGCTGCGGCTTTTCGCTTTGATAACGGTACGGGTTTTCTCGTACTGTACGCGCAGATCGTTGAATTTTTCACGCGCCAGCTCCGGGTCGATGCTGTTGTCATCGTCCGAGCTGTCGTCATCTTCTTCGTCTTCTTCTTCGTTGTCGTCACGCTCAGCTTCAGACAGCTCGGAACCGACATGGGTCGCCGTCGGTGCGATGTCTTCTTGCGCGTTGGGATCAACAAAACCGGTGATCAGGTCTGACAGGCGCGCTTCGCCCGCTTCAACGCGATCGTACTGCTCAAGCAGGTAGGTAATGGCTTCAGGATATTCAGCAACCGAGCACTGTACCTGGTTGATACCGTCTTCGATGCGCTTCGCGATGTCGATTTCGCCTTCGCGAGTCAACAGTTCAACGGTACCCATTTCACGCATGTACATGCGCACCGGGTCGGTAGTACGCCCGATTTCGGACTCTACGCTGGATAGCACCTGAGCAGCCGCTTCAGCAGCATCTTCGTCCGTATCGTTGTTGTTTTCATTCAGCATCAGATCATCGGCATCAGGCGCTTCTTCCACTACCTGGATGCCCATGTCGTTAATCATCTGGATGATGTCTTCAATCTGATCGGAGTCGACGATATCTTCCGGCAGATGGTCATTGACCTCGGCATAGGTCAGATAGCCTTGCTCCTTACCACGGGTGACAAGTAGCTTCAGCTGTGACTGCGGGTTTTGCTCCATAAGACGGTATCCACACTTCTGTTAAATTAGATTGGTGTCGGGTCGGCTAAGATGCCAACAATAACAGTGAGGGCGTTTAGATTATTGCCGCTGCCCGTCATGGCGGCTGTCAGGGGCTGCCTGACTCGAATTCGGCACTTAAGCCGCTGATATCTTTGTCGAGGCTATCTCACTTGCCATTTTGAACCCCGGCTGTGCTCGCACTCCTCACGTACTTCAGTACGCTCCGGGTGCTGCGCGCAGGCGGTGTGCAAACTGACTGCGCCGATAACGCCTCTAAATTCTGTGTGACTTTGGGGCGAACCCTAAAATCTTCTGTGATGTAGGGGCTGACCCTTTTTTCCGGTCAGCCCGCAGCGCCTGGTTAAGCCTGCTGCGATTACTGTTTCTTCAGAGCCTGGCTTAGCGTCCAGAACTCGCGGCGCTCTTCTGCGCTCAGTACGTGCGTGCGGTCACGGGCAATCAGCTCTTCCAGCCGACGCTCCAGCGCGTCATCGTACATACTGCCCAGCGCATCCTTAAACATGGTGTCCACTTCGTCATCTACTATCATGTGGTTCCATGTTGCCAGGGTTTCAAGGCTCTGGCTAAATTTTGTGCCGCGGTATAACTCTAGTAGCTGTCCGGTCGTCAGGCCAGGTTGAGCAACGCAAGTGCTCACTAACTCAACGAACAGCGGAAAACCGGGTAAATCCGACTGCTCCAGCCCATCAAGCGAGGGCACCATCATCGCCAGCTGCGGGTTCTGGATCAGCAGCCCAATAAGTATACGCATGGTTGTGCGTTTTAGCTGGGGCTGCGCGGGCGGTTTCGCATTTTCCGCTTGCTTCGGCAGCAGCTTCTCCAACTGGCTATCGTCAAGGATCCCCAGCTTGTTGCCCAGCTCCTGACGCAGGTAGATGCGCAGCGTCTCGCCCGGCACCTGACTAATCAGCGGCAGGGCCAGGGTGCTGAGCTGCGCGCGGCCATCCGGCGAGCGCAAATCAACCTGCGGCATCAGCGTATCGAACAGAAACCCGGAGAGCGGCATTGCCTGCTCCATCCGCGCTTCAAACGCCTCTTTACCCTCTTTACGCACCAGCGTATCCGGGTCTTCGCCGTCAGGCAGGAACATAAAGCGTAGCTGACGACCGTCATTCATGTAAGGTAATGCGGTTTCCAGCGCACGCCAGGCTGCCTCGCGGCCTGCACGGTCACCGTCGTAACAGCAAATCACGGTGTTGGTGGCGCGGAACAGCAGCTGAATATGTTCAGCTGTGGTGGAGGTCCCCAGCGAGGCCACGGCGTAATCCACGCCAAACTGCGCCAGCGCCACCACGTCCATGTACCCTTCAACCACCAACAGCTTAGGCGGTTCAGGATAATTTTTTTGTGCTTCATACAGGCCGTACAGCTGGCGGCCTTTATGGAAAATATCGGTTTCCGGCGAGTTGAGATATTTCGGCATCCCGTCGCCGAGTACCCGGCCACCAAAGCCAATCACCCGCCCACGCTTATCGTGGATAGGAAACATCACGCGCTCACGGAAGCGATCGTAGCTGCGGCCCTGATCGTTGGTGACCAGCATACCGGCGTCGATCAGCGACTGGCGGTCATCAGGATTACGGCCAAAGCGTTTAAGCGCGTTGTCCCAGCCCGCAGGGGCGAAACCGATAGAAAAATGCTTAATGACCTCTTCGCTTAGCCCGCGCTGCGCCAGATATTCACGCGCGCCTGCCGACTGGCTTTGAGCCAGCGCCTGCTGATAGAAATCGCGCAGACCGGTCATTAACTGATAAAGACTTTGACGCTGGTGACGCTCAAGCTGGCTGGGACCGTTACCGCTTTCATACGGCACTTCCAGACCATACAGGGTCGCCAGTTCTTCGATGCTTTCGACAAATTCCAGACGATCGTAATTCATCAGGAAGTCGACGGCGTTGCCGTGTGCACCGCAGCCGAAACAGTGATAAAACTGTTTCTCGCCGTTTACCGTGAAGGAGGGGGTTTTCTCATTATGGAAAGGGCAGCACGCGTGATAGTTTTTACCCTGCTTTTTCAGCTTCACCCGGGCATCAATAAGATCCACGATGTCCGTGCGTGCGAGTAAGTCATTGATAAATACGCGTGGAATTCTTCCTGCCATAAGCCCCGGTTGATCAGCTCATAAACGACAACAAGCCGCGCATTCCTTTCGGAAGCACGGCCTGATAACTACTAACTGGTCTGTATAACGAGAGGGCGAACCCTCAGGCTACTAGTACAGACGAGTGCGGCGTGCGTTTTCGCGAGCCAGTTTCTTCGCGTGGCGTTTTACTGCAGACGCTTTAGCGCGCTTACGTTCGGTAGTAGGTTTTTCATAAAACTCACGACGACGAACTTCAGCCAGAACGCCTGCTTTCTCACAAGAACGCTTGAAGCGACGCAGTGCTACGTCGAATGGCTCGTTTTCACGTACTTTAATTACCGGCATGTAACTCTCACCTCGATAAATTCGGTTTTGCTGCTGACATCGGTGCCAGCTCATTTCAAAATGGTGCGGAATTTTACTCCAACACAGGCTGCGTTGTAAAGCACCATAGCTTAATGTAACCAACAGATGCGCCTGTGCGGCTGCCGGTTTTTTTCAGGGGGCTGATTATACACGAAACCAGCGTCCCTGGTGGGAAAAAAAACGCCTTATTGGTCAAGGCATAACCGTTGAGTCGCTAAAATTGCCGCCCGGCAAAGCGCCGTCATGCTACACTGCGCGCCGCAAGAATGAGGTGAAAAAGCCATGCGTGTTCTCGGAATTGAAACATCCTGCGATGAAACCGGTATTGCCATTTATGACGATGCGGCCGGTTTGCTCGCTAATCAACTTTATAGCCAGGTAAAGCTCCACGCCGACTACGGTGGTGTGGTCCCCGAACTGGCTTCGCGCGATCACGTGCGTAAAACGGTGCCGCTGATCCAGGCCGCGCTGAAAGAAGCCGGGCTGCAGGCGCAGGATATCGATGCGGTGGCCTACACTGCCGGCCCGGGCCTGGTCGGTGCGCTGCTGGTTGGCGCCACCATTGGTCGCTCGCTGGCGTTTGCCTGGGATGTCCCGGCGATTGCCGTGCACCATATGGAAGGGCACCTGCTGGCTCCGATGCTGGAAGATAACCCGCCCGAGTTTCCGTTTGTCGCGCTGCTGGTTTCCGGCGGCCATACGCAGCTGATCAGCGTCACGGGCATCGGTGAATACACCCTGCTGGGCGAATCCATAGATGATGCGGCAGGCGAAGCCTTTGATAAAACCGCCAAGCTGCTGGGGCTGGACTATCCCGGCGGCCCGATGCTGTCGAAAATGGCGCAGCAGGGGGTGGAAAAGCGCTTTGTCTTCCCGCGCCCGATGACCGATCGCCCGGGGCTGGATTTCAGCTTCTCCGGCCTGAAAACCTTCGCGGCAAATACCATTCGCGATAATGACAGCAGCGAACAGACTCGCGCTGACATCGCGCGCGCTTTTGAAGATGCCGTCGTCGATACGCTGGCAATTAAATGCCGCCGTGCACTCGATCAGAGTGGTTTTAAGCGCCTGGTGATTGCCGGGGGCGTCAGCGCTAACCGCACGCTGCGCAGTAAGCTGGCAGAGATGATGCAGAAGCGGGGCGGCGAAGTGTTTTATGCGCGCCCGGAATTTTGTACCGATAACGGCGCGATGATCGCCTATGCAGGGATGGTGCGGATGAAAGGTGGTGCGCATGCGGAGCTGAGCGTCACGGTGCGCCCGCGCTGGCCGTTGGCAGAGTTACCTGCTATTTAACTGCTCGCCTGTTGTGGGTCAGGCATGCCTGGCCCATCAGCACATTCAGCGCGTTTTTGTCGGGGTTAAGTAACCCACTTACCGATGCGAATTCACCGTGATTAGGCAGGGGTGAAGCATGCCTCGCCCGTATCTTTACGGATCCTTTCTCTTCTTCTTCCAGATCTTGGTTTCCTGCCCGCGCCACAGGCGCTGAATATTGTCGTGATGACGCAGCAGGATCAGGCAGGAGAGCATGGCGACCGGGAAGGTAAACTGCGGTTTAAACCACCAGACGTAGAACGGCGCGATCAGCGCGCTGATAATCGCCCCCAGCGAAGAGTAGCCGCTTAGCAGCACCGTCAGCAGCCAGGTCCCGGTCATCAATCCCGTTAAATCCCAGCCGATAGGCGCGATAGCACCAAAGGCAGTGGCGACGCCTTTACCGCCTTTGAACTTAAAGAATACCGGGTAGATATGGCCAAGACAGGCCGCAATGGCGGTCAGACCGAGGTAGAGCGGGGTGACGCCGAAGTGATACGCCAGCCAGACCGGCAGCATGCCTTTAAGCACATCAAACACCAGCACCATGGCTGCCGCACCTTTACCGCCGATGCGCAATACGTTAGTGGTGCCGGGGTTGCGCGAACCGTGGTGGCGAGGGTCCGGTAATCCAAACAGCCGGCAAACCAGAATCGCGCTGGAGATGGAGCCACACAGATACGCGAAAATGATCATACCAAGCGCGAATACACTCATAACTCTATTCCGTCTTGTTGGGGTCGTCTTAAAGTCTGCATCCGTGGATAATACGCATAAACCGCCGGGGATGATATCCGGCAACCGTAAAAACAGAGAGCCGTATCATGGATATTGTATTTATAGATCACCTGTCCGTCATCACTACCATTGGCGTTTACGACTGGGAACAGACGATTCAGCAGAAGCTGGTGTTCGATGTCGAAATGGCGTGGGACAACCGCAAAGCCGCGGCCAGCGATGACGTCAATGACTGCCTGAGCTATGCCGACGTCTCACAGGCGATTATCGATCACGTTGCCAACGGCAAATTCGCGCTGGTTGAGCGCGTTGCGGAGGAGATTGCCACGCTGTTGCTGGCTCGATTCGCCTCGCCGTGGGTGCGGATTAAGGTCAGCAAACCGGGAGCCGTCGCTCAGGCGCGTGAGGTCGGGGTGATCATCGAACGCGGGACTAATCCGAAATAAACGCAATCTCATTGCCATGACAATGAAACCAAACCACATTATGGTCTGTCTTAAGGTTGCCCTAATTCAGTCCGGGCACAATTTGGCGGTAGCGCAAAGCGACCGCCTTTTTAATGGTTTTAACTTGGTTAGAGGTAGAATTTGATGGCAGATATTCATCAGCTATGGGTGGCAGCAATACTCGGCATTGTTGAAGGGTTGACGGAGTTCCTTCCTGTTTCCTCCACCGGGCACATGATCATTGTCGGTCATCTGTTAGGTTTTGAAGGCGATAAAGCAGAGACTTTCGAAGTGGTTATCCAGCTTGGTTCAATTCTGGCCGTGGTGGTGATGTTCTGGCGCCGTCTGTTTGGCCTGATCGGTATTCACTTCGGCAAAGAGCCGCATGAAGGTACCGGTACCGGCAAATTAACGCTGATTCATATTCTGTTGGGTATGGTGCCGGCGGTAGTCATTGGTCTGCTGCTGCACGACCAGATCAAAACGCTGTTTAACCCGATTAACGTGATGTATGCGCTGGTGGTCGGTGGCGTGCTGCTGATCGCGGCGGAGCTGCTGAAGCCGAAGCAGCCAAAAGCGGTGGGCGTGGATGATATTACCTATCGCCAGGCATTCGTGATTGGCTGTTTCCAGTGTCTGGCGCTGTGGCCGGGCTTCTCACGTTCCGGTGCGACCATTTCCGGCGGGATGCTGATGGGCGTGAGCCGCTATGCGGCTTCTGAGTTCTCTTTCCTGCTGGCCGTGCCGATGATGATGGGCGCTACCGCGCTGGATCTCTATAAGAGCATGGGCTTCCTGACCCTGGCCGACTTCCCGATGTTCGCCGTCGGTTTTGTCACCGCCTTTATTGTCGCGCTGATCGCGATCAAGACCTTCCTGCACATCATCAAACGTATCTCGTTTATCCCGTTTGCTATCTACCGCTTTATTATCGCGGCAGCGGTTTACGCGGTGTTCGTTCTGTAAAACTACCCGTAGGGGCCGATCTTTTGTTTCGATCGGCCCTGGGGTCGTTTGTTTCGGTTGGCCCGTTACGATGTTATGACGACTTCCACTCTTCCAGCGCGGCCACTCGCCGCCGCGTTAGCTCTTCTCTGACTTCGCTGCCCTTGAATCCGGCCTCAACCACCTCTTTGGTCGACACGCTTTGTGCCACCCGCCAGGCGGTGCGCAGGTAGTCGCCCTGCGGATAAGGATTGCTTTCAAAACCGGTGCGCCCACGCGCATCGGCTTCGCTGGTGATAGCAATCTGCTCAACGCGCTGCGGCTTACGCCAGGCATCCACGCGGTCAAACAGGGCAATCAGCGTAGCGGCTGACTGATTCTGTACGGTGTGCACCAGATCGTGAAATTCGGTAACCAGCAGGGCAAGGTCGCGCACGGTATTCGGCACGCGCAGGCGCTCGCACAGCGCGGCAACCAGCGGCACGCCAGCCGGGCCGTGCCCGTGGTGGCTGGGCCACTTCTCCGGCGGCGTCAGGCCCTTGCCGACGTCGTGAAACAGCGTGGCGAAGCGAATATCCAGCTCCGGGCTGAGCTGGGCGGCCATCGCCAGCGTCATCAGCGCATGCACCCCGGTGTCAATCTCCGGGTGCCATTTGGCCGGGGCCGGCACGCCATACAGATTATCCAGCTCGGGGAACAGCACCGCCAGCGCACCGCAGTCGCGCAGTACCTGGAAATAGACCTGCGGGTTGCGGGTGAGCAGGGCGCTCTCCGTCTCTTTCCATACGCGTTCCGCCGTCAGATGCGCCAGCTCGCCGCTTGCCGCCATGGCGCGCATCAGCGCCATGGTTTCGTCAGCGACGCGGAAATTGAGGTGGGCAAAACGTGCCGCAAAGCGCGCCACGCGCAGTACGCGCAGCGGATCTTCGTTGAATGCGGCCGAAACATGGCGCAGCAGGCGCAGCTTAAGGTCTTCACGCCCGCGATAAGGGTCGTAAAAGTTGCCGTCAGCGTCCTGGGCAATGGCGTTGATGGTCAGATCGCGTCGGGCCAGATCCTGTTCCAGCGTGACGTCGGGCGCGGCATAGCAGACGAAGCCGGTATAACCGCTGCCGGACTTACGCTCGGTGCGCGCCAGCGCATACTCTTCGTGGCTGGAAGGGTGCAGAAATACCGGGAAATCGCGGCCAACCTGCTCGTAGCCAGCATCCAGCATCTGCTGGGGAGAGGCTCCCACCACCACCCAGTCTTTGTCTTTCAGCGGCAAATTCAGCAGTCCATCGCGCACGGCGCCGCCGACAAGGTATGTTTTCACTGCGGGTCTCCACAAAGCGGATAATCGGAATTAACCGATCATTAATCGGAACACTATAACATCCATGTTGCACAAATGATAAATCGCAGGCACGACAAAAAGGGCATCCGCAGATACCCTGATTTGTCATCGTTTGGATTAATTCATCCAGCGGTCGCTTTTCTTCCTGCGCGGGATCATATGCGGCAACAGCAGGCCAAGCAGCAGGCCGACACCGGCTACGCCGCCGCCGTACATAAACCACTGCATAATGATGGTGCGCTGTTTATCGTCAAGCTGTACGTTGGCGGCATCCACTTTCTTTTTCGCCACCACCAGCTGGTTTTTCAGCTGCTGATTCTCTTCTTTCAGGCTGTTGATCGCCCCATCGCTGCCGGCGACTTTTTTCTGCATCTCGGCGGTGCGTTCGTTCCAGCTACCGTCGATATTGGCCAGTTTGGCCGTCAGGTCTTTGACCTGCTGCTCCAGCTGCGGCACGCGCGAACGCAGGCTTGGCTGCTCGCTCAGCTGTGCCAGCGGGATCCAGGTGGTGCGCCCCTGGCTGTCGCGGATTTGCCCATATTTGCTATTGTCGTTTGACTGCAGCAGGGTGACTTCTTCGCCGGCGTTCAGGGTGCCGATCAGGCGATAATCATTGCCAGGACCGCTGCGGACCCAGGTGGAAAGCTCGTCGGAAATGTAGCGTTTTTCTTCAGCATGAACCGATGTTGCAACGCTAAAAGTGAGTAAAGTCAGTCCAATAAGGTGAGTTTTATTCATTCGAACTCTTATTCGTAAGTGCTGGAAAAAAGTAAAGGCACAGTCTGGAGCGGCCTCGCAGAAAGCTGAATGAGAACTATCCTGGTCTCAAAGAGCGTGAGAGCGGGCACGCGAAAGCGTAATAAAGCAGAGACAGCCCTGTCGCTTGTGCATTACTCTTCGGGTTAAGCTACCTGTCATAAAGCAGGCATAATCAGTTACCTTAACCGTTTACCGTGCCGTTAACGACGTAAATAAGACAATATGACCATCGAAATCGAATTAAAGTTCATCGCCGCGGCAGAAGCTGCATCAAAAATTGCCGATAAACTGGCGAACTGGCCTCACCAGCATAGCGCGGGGCAGAAGCTCACCAACATCTACTTTGAAACCGACGACAGCCAGCTGCGCCGCTGGGATATGGGCCTGCGCATTCGCGGCTTTGGCGACAGCTACGAGATGACGCTAAAAACCGCCGGGCAGACGGTGGGCGGGCTGCATCAGCGGCCGGAATACAATGTGGCCCTCGGCCAGCCTGAGCTCGATATCGCCCTGCTGCCTGCCGACGTCTGGCCTGCAGGCACCGACGTGGCCGCGCTGCAACAGCGCCTCAACGCGCTGTTCAGTACCCATTTCGTGCGCGAAAAGTGGGTGGTTACTTACCTGCAAAGCGAGATTGAAGTGGCTTACGACTGCGGGGAAGTCAGTGCCGGTGCGTTAAGCGAGCCGCTGAGAGAAATCGAGCTGGAGCTGAAAAGTGGCCAGCGTGACGATCTGCTGGCCTTTGCCGCCGAGCTGGCTACGCTGGAGGGCCTGCGTCTCGGCAGCCTGAGCAAAGCCGCACGCGGCTATGCGCTGGCGCAGGGCAATCCACCGCGCCCGCTGCGCCCGGTTCCGCTGCTGAAGGTCAAGCCGAAAGCAACGGTAGAAGAGGGGATGCGCAGCGGATTCCTGCTGGCTCTCAGCCAGTGGCAGTATCACGAAGAGCTGTGGCTGCGCGGCGTCAGCGGCGCACTGCCGCAGATCAAGGATGCGCTGGAGACGCTGCGTCAGGTCTTCTCTCTGTACGGCGCGCTGGTTCCGCGCAAGGCCAGCAGCGATCTGCGCCAAAAACTGACCGTGCTGGAAGAGGCTCTGCTGGAAGAGAATGTCAGCGCTGAAAAGCTCTGTTTCAGTCCGGTCTGGCTGGAGACCCAGTTAGCGCTTACTAACTGGATTGTCACCGAAGGCTGGCGTGCGTTTGTCGATCAAAAGGCGGATGCCAAGCTGCAGGGCTCATTTAAACGCTTCAGCGATATCATGCTCGGGCGCATTGCCGCCGACCTGAAAGAGACCTTCGCTCACGTCAACCATTCGGGTGAGTATCAGGACAAACTGACGCGCCTGCATCGTCAGCTGCTGGCCGTTCATCTGCTGGCCGGTGCCTATCAACCTGATGTGGTCAACAGCTGGCTGCAAAGCTGGCAGCAGCTCCAGCAGGCGATTGTCAGCCAGCAGGAAGTGTGGCTGGACAGTCATCGCCAGCAGGCGCTGAAACAGGCGGCGTTCTGGAAGAACGGCAGCGTGTAAAACCTTTGGCGTGCGGCTTTTTATAAGGGAGTGATTATGTTGCCATCGTTACTGACCGGGCAGATCGCACTGCTCGATCCCATTTTCAGCGGGGCCAGTGAACAGCAAAAGGCGGTTCTGGCATTTAGCGATTTTATCAGCGATAACCTGGCAAAATGCCCCGACTGGTGGCAGCAGATCCAGCAGCAGCCGCCGCAGCCGGATGAATGGCAACACTATCCGCAGTGGTTACAGGCGCAGCTGGCCGCGGCGCAGGATGAAAATGCGCTGATGCGCGAGCTGCGCCTGTTCCGCCGCCATATGCTGACGCGTATCGCCTGGATGCAGACGCTGGCGACCAGCAGTACAGAGCAGAGCCTGCGCCAGCTGAGCGAGCTGGCGGAGACGCTGATAGTCGCTGCGCGCGACTGGCTGTGGCACGCCTGCTGCCGCGATTTCGGCACGCCGGTGAATGCCGCCGGGGAGCCGCAGCCGCTGCTGATCCTCGGTATGGGCAAGCTGGGCGGTGGCGAGCTTAATTTCTCCTCTGATATTGACCTTATCTTCACCTGGCCGGAAAACGGCACCACCCAGGGGGGCCGCCGCGAGCTGGATAATGCGCAGTTCTTCACCCGCCTTGGGCAGCGCCTGATTAAGGTGCTGGATCAGCCCACAGTGGATGGCTTTGTTTACCGTGTGGATATGCGCCTGCGCCCGTTTGGCGACAGCGGCCCGCTGGTGCTGAGCTTTGCCGCGCTGGAAGATTATTACCAGGAGCAGGGGCGCGACTGGGAACGCTACGCGATGGTGAAAGCGCGCCTGATGGGCGACAGCGACGACCGCTGGAGCGAAGAGCTGCGCCAGACGCTGCGCCCGTTTGTCTTTCGCCGCTACATTGATTTCAGCGTGATCCAGTCGCTGCGTAATATGAAAAGCATGATCGCGCGTGAAGTACGGCGGCGCGGGCTGACCGATAACATCAAGCTGGGCGCTGGCGGTATCCGCGAAACCGAATTTATCGTGCAGGTCTTCCAGCTGATACGCGGCGGTCGCGAACGATCGCTGCAAATGCGCTCCTTATTGCCGACGCTGCACGCGATTGGCGAGCTGCATCTGCTGCCGCAAGGGCAGGTTAGCCAGCTGCGCGATGCCTATCTGTTCCTGCGTCGCCTGGAGAATCTGTTGCAGAGCATCAACGACGAACAGACGCAGACGCTGCCGGTGGCTGAGTTGGACCGCGCCCGCCTTGCCTGGGCGATGGATTTCAGCGACTGGCAGGCATTGCATGACCAGCTTGATATCCATATGGCGCAGGTGCGCACCATCTTTAACGATCTGATCGGCGACGATAGCTCAGAGAGCGGCGACAGTCGCGACGCGGGTGAATACGGCGTGCTGTGGCAGGATCAGCTGGAAGAAGCCGAGCTGGCACCGCTGGTGCCGCATCTCGACAGCGCCGCCCGCCAGCTGCTGTGGCGCACCATCACCGAATTTCGCCTGGATGTGGATAAACGCACCATTGGTCCACGCGGCCGCCAGGCGCTGGATCAGCTGATGCCGCGCCTGCTGAGTGAAGTGGTGCCGCGCGATGATGCCCCGGTTACGCTCAGCCGCCTGACCCCGCTGCTGCTAGGCGTGGTCACCCGCTCGACCTATCTCGAACTGCTGACCGAATTCGACGGCGCGCTGAAACATCTGATCCGCCTGTGCGCCGCCTCACCGATGGTTGCCAGCCAGCTGGCGCGCCACCCGCTGCTGCTTGATGAGCTGCTCGACCCGGCCACGCTGTACCAGCCGACCGCCACCGATGCCTACCGCGACGAGCTGCGCCAGTATCTGCTGCGCATCCCGGAAGAGGACGAAGAGCAGCAGCTGGAGGCGCTACGCCAGTTTAAACAGGCGCAGCATCTGCGCATTGCCGCCGCCGATATCGCCAAAACCCTGCCGGTCATGAAGGTCAGCGACCATCTGACCTGGCTGGCCGAAGCGATGATCGAAGCGGTGGTACAGCAGGCATGGAATATGATGGTGCAGCGCTACGGTCGCCCGTCGCACCTGACCAGCGACAGCGAGCGGGGCTTTGCCGTGGTCGGCTATGGCAAGCTGGGCGGCTGGGAGCTGGGCTACAGTTCCGATCTCGATCTGGTATTCCTGCACGACTGCCCGGTGGATGCCGTGACGCTGGGTGAGCGCAGCATCGACGGGCGCCAGTTTTACCTGCGCCTGGCGCAGCGCGTGATGCATCTGTTCAGCACCCGCACCTCCTCCGGCATTTTGTATGAAGTCGATGCGCGCCTGCGCCCGTCCGGTGCGGCGGGGATGCTGGTCAGTACCTTCGATGCCTTCGATGATTACCAGCGCACTGAAGCCTGGACCTGGGAGCATCAGGCACTGGTGCGGGCGCGCATTGTGTTTGGTGACGGGGCGCTGAGTCAGCGCTTTGACCAGATCCGCCGTGGCATTCTTTCGCTGCCGCGCGAGCCTGACGCGCTGAAAACCGAAGTGCGGGAAATGCGCGAGAAGATGCGCGCGCACCTTGGGCACAAGCATAAAGGGCGCTGGGATCTGAAAGCGGATGAGGGCGGTATCACCGATATTGAATTCATTACGCAATACCTGGTCTTACGCTACGCCGCCCAGGATCCGACGCTGACGCGCTGGTCCGATAACGTGCGCATCCTCGAACTGTTGGCAAATGGCGACAAGATGACGCAGGCCGAGGCGCAAGCGCTGACCCAGGCCTACGTTTCGCTGCGCGATGCGCTGCACCATCTCGCTTTGCAGGAGCTGCCGGGGCACGTAGAGGAGAGCGCATTCAGCGCGGAAAAGGCCCAGGTCAATGCCAGCTGGCAGAAGTGGCTGGGAGCCTGAGTGGGTGTTCGGCGCGTGATGATGGTCAGCAGCAAGTTGTGCTATCATCGCGCGCATAATTTTTCCTGTTTAAACTGCAGTCTGGAGTGTCTGGAATGAAAATTACACTGCCCGATTTTTCGCGCGCGGGTGTTCTGGTGGTTGGCGATGTGATGCTGGATCGCTACTGGCACGGCCCAACCAGTCGCATCTCCCCAGAGGCCCCGGTGCCGGTGGTCAAAGTGGACCATGTGGAGGAGCGCCCGGGAGGCGCGGCCAACGTGGCGATGAATATCGCTTCTCTCGGTGCCGGTTCGCGTCTGGTGGGCCTGACCGGGATTGATGAAGCCGCGCAGGCGCTGAGCGCGACGCTGGCCGGGGTGAACGTGCGGTGTGATTTTGTGGCGGTGCCGACGCATCCCACCATTACCAAACTGCGGGTGCTGTCACGCAGCCAGCAGCTGATCCGCCTCGATTTCGAAGAGGGCTTTGACGGGGTTAACCCGGAGCCAATGCACGAGCGCATCCGTGAGGCGCTGCCGAAAATTGGTGCGCTGGTGCTGTCTGACTACGCCAAAGGCGCGCTGGCCAGCGTCGAAACCATGATCGCGCTGGCGCGCGAAGCGGGTGTACCGGTGCTGGTCGACCCGAAAGGGACTGATTTCTCACGTTATCACGGTGCAACGCTGCTGACGCCAAACCTCTCCGAGTTCGAAGCGGTGGTGGGCAAATGTAAAAGCGAAGCGGATATCGTCGAGCGCGGTACGGCACTGATTCAGCAGCACGGCCTGTCGGCGCTGCTGGTCACGCGTTCCGAGCACGGTATGACGCTGCTGCAGCCGGGCAAAGAGCCGTTCCATATGCCAACCCAGGCGCAGGAAGTGTTCGACGTTACCGGTGCCGGTGATACGGTGATTGGCGTACTGGCGGCTGCGCTGGCGGCAGGCAATACGCTGGAAGAGAGCTGCTTCCTGGCGAATGCCGCGGCGGGCGTGGTGGTCGGTAAATTGGGGACCTCGACGGTTTCCCCGGTTGAGCTGGAGAACGCCATTCATGCGCGCCCTGAATCCGGCTTTGGCGTGATGGATGAAGCACAGCTGATCGCTGAAGTCGCCAAGGCGCGCCAGCGCGGCGAGAAAGTGGTGATGACCAACGGCGTGTTCGACATTCTGCACGCGGGCCACGTCTCCTATCTTGCTAATGCGCGTAAGCTGGGGGATCGCCTGATTGTGGCGGTCAACAGCGATGCTTCAACCCGTCGCCTGAAGGGCGAAACGCGCCCCGTAAACCCGCTGGTCAATCGTATGATCGTGCTGGGTGCGCTGGAAGCCGTGGACTGGGTCATCGGTTTTGAAGAGGACACGCCACAGCGGGTGATTGCTGAGGTGCTGCCGGACCTGCTGGTGAAAGGCGGAGACTATAAGCCGGAAGATATCGCGGGCAGTAAAGAAGTGTGGGCTAACGGCGGTGACGTGCGGGTGCTGAACTTCGAAGACGGTATTTCAACCAGTAATATCATCAAGACAATTATTTCAGGCACCGGTAAAAGCTGATGGCTGTCGGCTGCCCTTGCGGGCAGCCGCTTAACTCACTCAGTTTGGCGCTTTCGGCTCGCTGGTGGCCGCTGTTGCAGAGGTCGCTGGTGTTGCAGAAACCGCTGGCGTTGCAGCTGTAGCAGGCTGTGCCACTTTCGCTTCCAGCTCGGCCAGGCGTTGTTCCAGCGCGGCCAGTTTCTCACGCGTGCGCAGCAGCACCTGAGTCTGCACATCAAACTCTTCGCGATTCACCACGTCCAGACGGGTTAACTGCGCCTGTAATGTCTGGCGAATTTTCTTCTCCACATCATCACCCAGCTCGCGGATCCCTTTCGGCATGGAGTCATGGACCTGACGGGCCAGTTGTTCAATTTTTTTTGCGTCGATCATAGCGGCTTCCTGGTAGCAGCGGGTTTTACCTTAGTGTAATCCCTGACGCTAAAAGGTTAAACCTGAAATGAATAAACAGGAAATGCCTTAGTCATCTGCTGACAATCTATTTGATGTTTTTGTTCGTTGCTCTGCTACTTTTTCAGCGTTATGATGTTTTTGCTTATTCTCAGGGCGGGGCGAAATTCCCCACCGGCGGTAAATCAGCTGACGCTGAAAGCCCGCGAGCGCTTCAGGAGCAATTCTGAAGGACAGCAGACCCGGTGTGATTCCGGGGCCGACGGTTAGAGTCCGGATGGGAGAGAGTAACGAATCTTGTCGGGCTTTTGCCTGCCTCGCGTTATTTTTTGTCACTGCATGACACTCCTAAGCACGCCCTGGTTCTGGTAACCCATAAATTAATTAAGGTTTTTTTACCATGAATCAGTCGCTACTTTCTGAATTTGGCACGCCTGAACAGCGTGTAACCCGTGCTATCGAAGCGCTGCGCGCTGGCCGCGGTGTGATGGTTTTAGACGATGAAGATCGTGAGAACGAAGGCGATATGATCTTCGCCGCGGAAACCATGACCGTTGAGCAGATGGCGCTGACCATCCGTCACGGCAGCGGTATTGTTTGCCTGTGTCTGACCGAACAGCGTCTGCAGGAGCTTGAGCTGCCGATGATGGTGCAGGACAACACCAGCGCTTACGGTACCGGTTTTACCGTGACTATCGAAGCCGCCAAAGGCGTCACCACCGGCGTTTCTGCTACTGACCGCCTGACCACCATCCGCACCGCGATTGCCGATGATACTAAGCCGAGCGATCTGAATCGCCCTGGCCATGTATTCCCGCTGCGCGGCCGTGCTGGCGGCGTGCTGACCCGTGGCGGCCACACCGAAGCGACCATTGACCTGGTGACGCTGGCCGGCTTCAAGCCTGCGGGCGTGCTGTGTGAGCTGACTAACGACGATGGCTCAATGGCGCATGCCCCTGAAGCAATCGTGTTTGCTAAGCAGCACGACATGCCGGTTGTGACCATCGAAGACCTGGTGGCTTACCGCCGCAGTCACGAGACGCGTCAGGCCAGTTAAGCCCTTCAGGGCCGGTTTATCCGGCCCTGCTAATCTTCTCCTTCCCGTTTTTCCCCTTCAAATTTTCTGAATATCTCCGTCAGGCTTATCCAGGTTCATCCGTGAAATAAAGCGCGTAATGTAGGCGTCATTGAGCACAATATTGCCTGGAGTTTTAACATGAGCCACTCACGTATGCCCGCGCTTTTCCTTGGACACGGCAGCCCGATGAACGTGCTGGAAGAGAATATCTACACTGAAACCTGGCGTGAGCTGGGTAAAACGCTGCCGCGCCCGAAAGCGATTATTGCGGTTTCCGCACACTGGTACACGCGTGGCACCGCAGTCACCGCGATGGAGAAACCGCGCACTATCCATGACTTCGGCGGTTTCCCGCAGGCGCTGTTCGATACCCACTATCCGGCACCGGGCTCGCCCGCGCTGGCACAGCAGGTTGCCGATGCGCTGGCTCCGGTAGCGGTAGAACTCGACCGCGAGTGGGGTTTTGACCACGGCTCCTGGGGCGTGCTGATCAAGATGTATCCCGATGCCGATATTCCGGTCGTGCAGCTGAGCGTTGACGGCACCAGGCCGCCTGCTTACCACTTTGAGCTGGGTCGCAAGCTGGCGGCGCTGCGCGAACAGGGCATCATGATCGTGGCCAGCGGTAACGTGGTGCACAACCTGCGCATGGTGCGCTGGGGCGGCGATGCCGCAGCCTATCCCTGGGCGGAATCGTTCAATCAGTACGTGCGCGATAATCTGAGCTGGGAAGGAGAGTCAGCGCAGCATCCGCTGGTGAACTTTATGCAGCATGAAGGCGCCGCCTTGTCGAACCCGACGCCGGAGCACTATCTGCCGTTGCTGTATGTGCTGGGCGCACGCGCCGCGGGCGAGGCGATAGCGATCCCGGTGGACGGGATTGTGATGGGGTCGTTAAGTATGTTGTCGGTGCAGGTGGGATGATTGAAGGGGCGAGGCATGCCTCGCCCATTTACGCGATTACTCGATAAACGCGTGCGGATAAAATCGTGACAGATCCTGGGTGATCAAGTCGCGATCCTCGCGCAGACCAATTCCTGCTGGCTGATCGTTGATCAGCCATGAACCAATCAGCGTATAGCTATCGCCAAACTTCGGCAGCGGATGGAACTGCTGTACGATCATTCCTTCCTCACCGTACGGACCGTCAACGCGGGCAATCTCCTGACCGTTTTCCACAATGCGAATATTCGCGCCTTCACGGGAGAACAGCGGCTTCACCACGTATTTATCCATGTGCGGCACGTTGTCTTCGGCAAAGTAGGCGGGTAACAGATTGGGGTGATCCGGGAACATCTTCCACAGCAGCGGCAGCAGCGCTTTATTAGAAATAATGCTCTTCCAGCCCGGCTCCAGCCAGCGCACGCCCGCATCGGCCAGCTTGGTGGAGAACACCTCGCGCAGCATAAATTCCCACGGGTAGAGTTTGAACAGATTGGCGATCACCTGGTCATGCTGATCGGTGAACTGCCCTTTCTCGCCGAGGCCAATCTCATCCATATAGAGGAATTCGCTCGGCAGGCCCGCTTCGGTAGCGCAATCCTGCAGATACTGCACCGTGCCGCGATCTTCATCGGTATCGCGGCAGCAGGCGAAGTGCAGCCAGCTGAATCCGTGCTGCTGGTGCAGCTCGGCGAAGCGCTCGATCAGCTTCTCCTGCAGGCTGTTAAACTGGTCGCTGCCGACCGGCAGCTGGCCGGCGTTCAGCTGATCTTCCAGCCACAGCCACTGGAAAAAGGCCGCTTCATACAGCGAAGTTGGCGTATCCGCGTTGTTTTCCAGCAGCTTAGGCGGCGTCACACCATCCCAGGCGAGATCGAGGCGGGAGTAGAGCGACGGCTGGCCGCTTTTCCACGACTCGCGCACGAAATCCCAGGTGTGTTTGGGGATGCGAAACTTCTCCAGCAGCTCGTCGCTGCCGACCACCATCTCCACCGCCTGCAGGCACATCTGATGCAGCTCGCTGGTGACATCTTCCAGCGTTTCAATCTGCTCTAAGGTGAACTGGTAATAGGCATCTTCACACCAGTACGGCTCGCCGTGCATGGTGTGAAAACGAAAACCAAACTCCGTGGCCTTTTCCCGCCAGCCTGGGCGTTCAGTGATGGCAATACGCTTCATCAGCGATTAGCCCCCAAAGCTGCGGCTGGAGCCGGAAGCCGCGCTGCTGCGTGACATGCTGGTCTGCTTGGCAACGCTTTCACCAAAGCCGCCGCGCATTACGGTGCTGGTAGTGGCAGGTTTTGGTGCCATGGCGGATTTAGGCACCGTCATGGTACGGCCAGGGGTAGCTGCGCCGTAGCTTTTGCCGCTGGCATCAACGAATTTGCCGTTGGCCGGGCTGGCTGGGTTTTTAGAGGAGAACAGCGGCTGCTGCTGGCCCATACCGCCGCCCATCATGCGGCCCATCATGTAACCGGCCATCAGCGGCATCCAGAAGCTGCCGCTGGACTGAGATTCAGCATTGGTGGTGCCCACGCCAGCCTGAGCCGGAGCCTGCTGACACTGGCCTTCACCGAATTCCGCCACGCAGTCTTCGCGGGTGGCATATTTCGGTGCGGTTTTCACCGCCTCTTCTTTAGCTTTGTTATAGGCCGTGGTGCACTGCTCGCTCTTGCCCGGGTTGGCGCTCGAACAGTCATCGGCGTTCATATAAGTCGAGACGGTCTCGTCTGACTGCTCACAACCGGCCAGCATAAATACGGCGGTAACCGCCAGCGCCACCGGCGTTAAATGGCGTGCGCTCCAGCTTTTGCGAAAGGAGGCATGATTAATCTGTTTAGTCCGTTTCATCACTTTTCGTCCTGTGCCCAAAGGTAGTGCATAGGATAGGGGAATAGCGGTGAAAAATGAAGCGATGAGGCGTGACAGACCGGGGATCTTTACTTAGCTATACGTTTGATTGTGAAGGAGAGGTTAAGACAGGTGGGATCGAAATAAAACGGGGCAGCGTTGGCTGCCCCGCGGGGAGATTACTGACTGAACGGATTGCCGCTGCTGCGGTTTGCTGCCGGGCGGCTGGTGGCTGGTGGCTGGCGCGCGGCCGGGGCGCTTTCATTGCCGTCGACGCGGGCAACCTGCTGTGGATTTTCTGGTGCCACAGCTTCCGGTGAGGTATTGATATCCTTGCCCAGATGATTATTCAGCGTCGCCAGATCCTGCTCGTTCAGCGTACCGAGCGCAGATTTGATGTTCAGCTGGTTGATCATATAGCTGTAGCGGGCGTTAGCCAGCTTCTGCTTTGCTTCATAGAGCGTGGTGGTCGCATCCAGCACGTCAACGATGGTACGGGTACCCACGGAGTAACCCGCTTCCATTGCATCCAGCGAGCTCTGGGCAGAAACCACGGCCTGCTTGTACGCTTCGATGCTGCTGATGGAGGCATTCACGTTGTTAAACGAGGAGCGGACGGTCTGCACGGCGGAGCGGTGCGCGCCTTCCAGCTGCTCGCTGGCTGCCACAAACGCATACTGCGCCTGCTTCACCTGTGACGACACCGAGCCGCCGCTGTACAGCGGCAGGTTGAAGCTTAAGCCAACCTGGTTGCTACCGCTGATGTTGTCGTTATTGGTGGCGCGATCGCCGCTGTAACGGTTGTTCGACAAACCGGTTGACGCGGTCAGGTCCACGGTTGGCATATGGCCAGTTTCCGCAGAGCGGATCTGCTCACGCGCCAGGTCTTGCGACAGACGGGCAGAGAGCAGGCTGAGGTTGCGGCTCTCGGCCTCTTTCAGCAGCGCGTTAACCGGCTGTGGCTTCTCGGTTTTGAAGTTATCAACGTTAAGCGAGGCGAGGCTCGGGTAGTAATTCCCGGTCACCTGGCGCAGCGTTTCAACCGCGTTATCAAGATCGTTACGCGCCGTCACTTCGTTGGCCAGCACGGTGTCGTACTGTGAGCGCGCATTCTGCACGTCGGTGATGGCGACCAGGCCCACGTTAAAGCGCTGAGTGGTCTGATCCAGTTCACGGTAGATCGACTGTTTCTGCGCTTCGGTGTAGGAGAGGGTATCAATCGCATTCAGCACGTTGAAATACGCTGTCGCGGTGTTGAGGATCAGCGTTTGCTGCGCGGTCTGATAAGTGACATCCTGAATCCCGGCGGTTTTTTCCTGCAGGGTCAGCGCGCGCCATTTTGACATATCAAAAATGGTCTGAGTCAGCTGCAGTGAGGTGCTTTTCGAGGTGCTGTTCGAATCGCGCGCGTCGCGGTAGCCGTTGTTGTAGCTGTAGTCGGCACCCAGTCCCAGCTGAGGTAACAGCGGGCTACGTGCTTCATTAATCTTCTCAAATGCCGCATCACGATCGGCTGCTGAGCTACGAAGGTCAGGATTGGATAAACGAGCCTGCTGATACACCTGCAGCAGGTTCTCAGCCTGGCTGGCAACACTGAAGCCGCCCAGGCTCAGACCGATGAGTAAAGGGAGCAGTTTGTTCATTTGCATTCCTTGTAGTGCAGCAAAATTGCTATGGTAGCGCTGACGTAAGCCAAAAATTATCGCCGATGATAGCAGAGAGTTCCGAGAAGGTAAGTTGGCTGAAAGTGCCATCCTGCCTTAATTTACTTAAATATTTCATTAAGAACCAGACATCAGGCGGATTACGATTGCATTTTACGTTTTGGCCACCATTTCACAGGAGCTGTTGTTATGGCAACAAGTAACAAATACCCGGTGACTTTCACCAAAAACGATGTAGAAATTATTGCACGAGAGACCCTCTATCGTGGTTTTTTTTCGCTGGAGCGCTACCGCTTTCGTCACCGCTTGTTTAATGGCGGGATGAGTGGTGAAGTATCACGAGAAATTTTGGAGCGCGGTCATGCCGCAGTGCTGCTACCCTATGATCCGCTGCGCGACGAAGTGGTGTTAATCGAGCAGATCCGTATCGCCGCTTACGACACCAGCCCAACGCCGTGGGTGCTTGAACTGGTGGCGGGGATGATGGAACCGGGTGAAACGCCGGAAGAGGTCGCCAGACGCGAAGCGCTGGAAGAAGCCGGGCTGACTCCCGGGCGCATTAAACCCATAATTAACTACCTCTCCAGCGCGGGAGGAACCTCAGAACGCCTTGCGGTGTTTGTGGGAGAAGTGGATGCCAGCGTGGCGCAGGGAAACCACGGTCTGGAGGAAGAGAATGAGGATATTCTTGTGCATGTGGTCAGCCGTACTCAGGCTTACCAGTGGGTGGAACAGGGGAAAATAGATAACGCCGCTGCTGTCATTGCTTTGCAATGGCTGGAGCTGCACCATAAACAGCTTTGTGATGAATGGAACCCCGAATAATGAAACGTTATGTCCCTGACTTTCCAGAAATGATGCGCGTTTGCGAAACCAATTTTGCGCAACTGCGTCGTCTGTTGCCCAAAGAGGACCAGGCGGGGGAGTCCGTGACGTATCAGGTTAATGGCGCCAGTTACCAGATAACTATCCTGGAATCAACGCGCTACACCACGCTGGTTGAGGTAAAACAGACCGCACCAGCCGTCAGTTACTGGAGCCTGCCATCGATGTCGGTTCGCCTGTATCATGACGCGATGGTGGCGGAAGTGTGTTCCACTCAGCAGATCTACCGCTTTAAAGCACGCTATGATTATCCAAATAAAAAGCTGCATCAGCGTGATGAAAAGCATCAGATTAACCAGTTTCTTGCGGACTGGCTGCGCTACTGTTTGTTCCATGGCGCAATGGCAGCCCCGGTTTTTTAGAACGCTGCGACAATTTCAGAGCGAGTTAAGGACTTTGATTGGATAGCCTGTTAAAACTTCCTGTGGCGAGTGGGTCCAGAGTCAGGATTTTACAGATAACGGATACCCACCTTTTTGCAGGTAAACACGAAACGTTACTCGGTGTGAACACCTGGGCCAGTTATGACGCGGTACTGGAGGCGATCGCCGCCGGGCAGCGTCATTACGATTTGATTGTCGCCACTGGCGACCTGGCGCAGGATCACTCGGTCGAAGCCTATCAGCATTTTGCTGAGGGTATTGCTCGCCTGCCGGCTCCCTGCGTCTGGCTGCCCGGCAATCACGACTTTCAGCCGGCGATGTTCAGCACGCTGGCGGAGTCGAGTATTGCCGATGAAAAGCAGGTGCTGGTGGGCGATCGCTGGCAAATCGTGCTGCTGGACAGCCAGGTGTTCGGCGTCCCGCACGGCGAGTTAAGTGACTACCAGCTGGAGTGGCTGGAGCGCGCGCTGGCCGCTGAACCCCAGCGCCACACGCTGGTACTGCTGCACCATCATCCCCTGCCTTCCGGCTGCTCCTGGCTCGATCAGCACAGCCTGCGCAATCCGCATATGCTGGATGCGGTATTACAGCGCTACCCGCTGGCAAAAACCTTGCTGTGTGGGCATATTCATCAGGAGCTTGACCTCGACTGGCACGGACGGCGCGTGCTGGCCAGCCCGTCCACCTGCGTCCAGTTTAAACCCCACTGCACCAACTTCACCATTGATGCGGAAGCGCCGGGATGGCGCTGGCTGGATCTGTATGATGACGGACGGCTGGAAACGGGAGTTCAGCGTCTGGCGACCCGCAAATTCAACCCCGATCTCGACTCAGAAGGATACTGATCGATGGCAACCCTGCTCTATCTGCACGGTTTCAACAGCTCTCCGCAGTCGGCAAAAGCGACCATCTTTAAACAGTGGCTGGCACAGCACCACCCAAATATTACCCTGCATGTGCCGCAACTGCCGGCATTTCCCGCTGAGGCTGCGGCCCTGCTGGAGGAGTTCTTCATGAAATCGGCGGGCGAACCGCTGGGTATTATTGGCTCTTCTCTTGGCGGCTACTATGCCACCTGGCTGTCGCAATGCTTTGCGCTGCCTGCGGTGGTGGTGAACCCGGCGGTACGCCCGTTTGAGCTGCTGGCGGATTACCTTGGCAATAATGAGAACCCATACACCGGCCAGCAATATGTGTTAGAGTCTCGCCATATTTACGATCTAAAAGTGATGCAGATTGACCCGTTAGAGTCGCCGGATTTGATCTGGCTGCTGCAACAAACGGGCGATGAAGTGCTCGACTACCGCCAGGCTCTGGACTACTACAGCGCCTGCCGTCAAACGGTAGAAGAGGGCGGAAACCATGCTTTTATCGGATTCGAACGCCATTTCTCCGCAATGATCGATTTCCTGGGCTTCCGGGACTGAGATAAGCCGGAGTCTGGACACGCATTTTTAGCCATTATCAATCAGATTGTAACGATGACTCAATCCAGCTATAACGCTGATTCCATTGAGGTTCTCAGCGGCCTTGAACCCGTGCGTCGCCGCCCGGGCATGTACACCGATACCGTGCGCCCTAACCATTTAGGTCAGGAAGTGATCGACAACAGCGTGGATGAAGCGCTGGCCGGTCACGCCAAGCGCGTGGAAGTGATTTTGCACGCCGATCAGTCGCTGGAAGTTATCGACGACGGGCGCGGCATGCCGGTGGATATCCATCCTGAAGAGGGCGTGCCGGCCGTTGAGCTGATTTTCTGCCGCCTGCATGCCGGGGGCAAATTCTCCAACAAAAACTACCAGTTCTCCGGCGGCCTGCACGGCGTGGGGATCTCGGTGGTTAACGCCCTCTCCAAACGCGTGGAAGTGACCGTACGCCGTAATGGCGAAATCTACGAAATGGCGTTTGAGAACGGCGATAAGGTTCAGGACCTGGTGGTAACCGGCACCGTCGGTAAACGCAACACCGGCACCCGCGTGCAGTTCTGGCCTGATGAATCCTTCTTCGACAGCCCGCGCTTCTCGGTTTCGCGCCTCAGCCACTTGCTGAAAGCCAAAGCGGTACTCTGCCCGGGCGTAGAAATTGTCTTTAAAGACAAGCTGAACAATACCGAACAGAGCTGGTGCTACGCCGATGGTCTGACCGACTACCTGATGGAGGCGGTTAACGGCCTGCCAACGCTGCCGGAAAAAGCCTTTGTCGGTGCTTACGCCGGAGATGTGGAAGCGGTGGACTGGGCGCTGCTGTGGCTGCCGGAAGGCGGTGAGTTGCTCACCGAAAGCTACGTTAACCTGATCCCGACCATGCAGGGCGGCACGCACGTTAACGGTCTGCGTCAGGGCCTGCTGGATGCGATGCGCGAGTTCTGCGAGTTCCGCAATATCCTGCCGCGCGGCGTGAAGCTGTCGGCGGAAGATATCTGGGATCGCTGCGCCTACGTGCTGTCGGTCAAAATGCAGGATCCGCAGTTTGCCGGGCAGACCAAAGAGCGCCTCTCTTCGCGCCAGTGCGCCGCCTTTGTTTCCGGCGTGGTGAAAGATGCCTTCAGCCTGTGGCTGAACCAGAACGTGCAGGCGGCAGAAATGCTGGCCGAGCTGGCCATTTCCAGCGCTCAGCGCCGCATGCGTGCCGCTAAGAAAGTGGTGCGTAAAAAGCTCACCAGCGGTCCGGCGCTGCCGGGTAAGCTTGCGGACTGTACCGCGCAGGATCTCAGCCGTACCGAACTTTTCCTGGTGGAAGGGGACTCAGCGGGCGGGTCGGCCAAGCAGGCGCGCGATCGTGAGTATCAGGCGATCATGCCGCTCAAGGGTAAGATCCTGAACACCTGGGAAGTCTCTTCGGATGAAGTGCTGGCGTCGCAGGAGGTGCACGACATCTCGGTGGCGATCGGTATCGATCCCGACAGCGAAGATCTCAGCCAGCTGCGCTACGGTAAGATCTGTATCCTTGCGGATGCGGACTCCGACGGTCTGCACATTGCGACCCTGCTGTGCGCGCTGTTCGTGCGTCACTTCCGTACCCTGGTGCAGAACGGCCACGTCTATGTTGCCATGCCGCCGCTCTACCGTATTGACCTGGGCAAAGAGGTCTATTACGCGCTGGATGAGGAAGAGAAAGAGGGCGTGCTGGAGCAGCTGAAGCGCAAGAAGGGCAAACCTAACGTACAGCGCTTTAAAGGGCTGGGCGAAATGAACCCGCTGCAGCTGCGTGAAACCACCCTCGACCCCAATACCCGCCGCCTGGTGCAGCTGACCATCAGCGAAGAGGACGTGGCGCAGACCCTGGCAGTGATGGATATGCTGCTGGCGAAAAAGCGCTCCGAAGATCGCCGCAACTGGCTGCAGGAGAAAGGCGACACCGCGGAAATCGAGGTTTAACGCTTCGTAGTCGCATTAACAGCCAGCCCGAAGTGGGAACCCCCCTTCGGGCTGAGTTTTTATTATTCGCCGGCCAGCCTGGCCAGATCGCGCTGAATATCGCTTTGGCGACCGCTATCCGCAATCTCTCTTCCCGGGCGTGGCGCTGCCCGTTGCGCTTTTTCCAGATAGGATCGGGCTAACGCCTTATTACCCTGTTTGAGTTGGAAATCGCCATAAAAGTAATTGGAATCAATCCCATCAGGGTTGATCGCCAGAGCCTTCTTCAGCAGTTCATCGGCTTTATCATTATCCCCAAAAGCCACTGGCCAGCCCGGCACCTGATAGTAAAGTGCGCCCAGGCTGGTCCAGGCCGATCCCTGAAGTGCATCAGGCTCCAGTGCGATGGCTTTTTCCAGACTGCTGCGCGCCTGTTTGACCAGGCTGAGCGCTCCCAGTCCGCCTTTGGCCCCCGCCCAGCTGCTGTCAATAATAGCTGACCAGATAAGCAGATCGGCCTGTTGGTCCTTTCTGGCGCTGGAGGCCTGATGCGCTTTGTCACTTAGCGCAGTAAAGCAGGCGACTTTCTGATCTTCCAGCGTGCGGTACTGGCAAACGGACCAGCCTTGCTGCAATTCAGAAAGAGGGGCCGCTGCCTGAGAGAGCGCAGGCAGTGAAATAGCGATAGTCGCGACAAAGATATTCAACGCCTTCATTTTACCGCTCCTTTTTCCGACTGGCGGGCAAAGTGATTAATGGCTGACATTTTCTTAGCTAACGCACTGTCGACCAGCGAAGGAAACAGAGCATTAATTTTGACAAACAGACGTTCTGCCAGTCCGAGACGCAGACGCTTACGCTGTTTTTCCAGCGCAAATACGATTTTGCTGGCAACAAATTCCGGCGAATCCACACCATTTTTCAGCGAGTGGTTCAGGGCGTTGGCAGAGGCGGAATTGAACCCGGTGCGGGTGGCACGCGGGGCGACGTAAAGTACGGACAGGCCAGACGAGCTAAGCTCTCGCCCCAGCGCTTCAGAAAAGCGATGAAGCGCCGCCTTGGTGGCACTGTAAACGCTATAGCCCGGATGGCCAATCTCACCGAGAATAGATCCCACATTCAGGATGATGCCGTCGGCATTAAACTGCCGGGCCAAAGCTCTGGTCAGTAATAACGGCAGTTCAACATTGGCGTGGATCTGTTCGCGAATGTCGCTGAATGACTGTTCATCGAACAGTGCGAAGCGACTGGTACCGGCATTATTGATCAGCACATCCAGGCGTGAACTGCCCCAGAATGTCTCCGTCAGATTCTGAATTTCCTCGTCGCTGTAACTGTTCATGACCACCACCCGGTGGTGTGCCCGATGCGGAAGCCGCTCGCAAAGCTCAGTCAGAGCCGCTGCATTGCGACCAACCAGCCAGAGCCGGGCACCTTTCTGTGCCAGGCTCATCGCCAGCGCCTGACCAATACCGCCGCTGGCGCCTGTCAGCACGATATTTTTATTATGCAGATTCATAAGTCGGTTCACTCAGTTGAGACAGCATATCGCCATACAGGGAATAGACCCGACGTGCGGTATGGATAATCGCCTGCTGGTCTTCTGGTGAGGTCACGCGATCCATCAGTGATTCAAAGAATTTCAGGTGCTCCATATCGAGCGCACCGTGGGAACGCAAATAGGTTGTTGCACCCTCCGCCAACCCTAGCGACTGTTGCAGCGCCTCGGCGATGGGGGTGGCAATCACGACGCTGGTGCCCTCCAGCACCTGAACCATGCCAAATATACTCATGGGGTTCACGCGCTCAATGCGGTGATAAAGATAGGCGATCATCAGCTCGATGGCCTTTTCAGGCTGGCCGTTTCTGACGCGTTCAGCATCGCCGCCGCAGTGCTGGATATCATTGAGTATCCACTCCTGGTGGCCATACTCTTCCTCAATATATTCTGCCAGCGCACCGCGCACCCACTCATGCGAGGCGGGTAGCCGGCTTCCGGCGCACATCAGTAGCGGTACGGTATGGCTAACGTGGTAGTAAGCCTGAGTCAGAAAGGCGATATACATTTCACGAGTGACCGTGCCCTGGCTGCAGTGGGCAATAACCGGGGTTGAGAGCATTTTTTCGCGCGCAGAACGGGTCTGCTCCTGAAGAGTTTGGTAGAAGGACATTATGACGCCTCGCTATAGCTGAGAATCTGTTCATGGAATAATTGCCAGATGGCATCACGCCGTGGCCGACCGTTGGGGGTTAATACCGCCGGCGATGAGATCGTCGGCGTAAATAGGAGATGATGCAGCTGGGCGTAATCGGGTAACCGCTGCGACAGCTGGTGCAGCTGCGCGCGCGCGGCTTCCTCCATGCCCGGCATCGCATCGACCAGTGCCACATTGGTGGCCAATCCTTCACCAAAGATCACCAGCCGGCGCACGGCAGGGCAAACCATCGCTTCCGCCTCTATCCATTCCGGTGAAAAATTACGGCCAAAGGCGGTAATTTGGACGTTTTTTCTGCGTCCGGTGATGTGAACAAATCCCGCCTCATCGAGATGAGCGATATCGCCGCTGCATACAGCGCCATGCTGAAGCGAACCATTGAGATAACCGACGGCGTTTGCCGGGCTGTCAATGACCAGCTCTCCACGATCGTTAAGCGCTGCACTGATGCCAGGAAGCAGCCTGCCCGCGCTGCCCGTTTGATTGCTGCCAGGCAGGTTAAGGCTCACCACAGAGCCACATTCAGACAGGCCATAGCCCTCAAAGACAGGAAGCCCGAGCTGTTGCGCCTGCTCAAGAAGGGATGATGAAATCTTACCGCCCCCTGCGGCAACAAAACGCAGTGAGGCGGTACAGACCGGCTGCTTCAGATGTAGCTGATAAAGCACGCGAATCAACTCAGGTACCAGAACCAGGCTTTGTGGCTGCCAGCGCGTCAGCGCCTGCGCGAAGCTGGTCGGGTTGAACTGGCTGGAGCCTTCAAAACCGATCATTACAGGAGGCAGGACAATCGTTTCAACCCCTAAGCAGAGCGGAATATAGATGCCACACAGGTTTTCGAGCAGCGTGCACAGAGGCAGCGTCACCATATGGCGCTGCAGGGAGAGAGGGCGCATTTGCATGGCGAGGGTATGCGCACTCCAGCTCATGCCTGCAAGACTGAGACAGACCCCCTTTGGTTCACCGGTAGTTCCCGAGGTGTAAGTGATTTTTGCCGTTTCCGCAGGCAGCTCGGTGGCCGCCTCAACCCGGCGAATCTGCAGCTCACCGAGAGTGGAGGCCGCACGGGTCCAGCCTGAACGCCGTTCTCCCCCGACGATGGCATCTGCCATGCAGGATTCGAGCAGCCAGCTCTGCTGGGTACTGGAAAAAAAAGGCGGTACGGGTATGCAGACAATCCCGCTATGAATGCAGGCAAGATCGAAGATGGCCCATTCAGCGCTGTTATTACCGGCCAGTGCAAGGCGGCGTATGTTTAAGGCTGAAAGCTGTGCCGCGATACTGAACACGGCATCACGGTACTCTCGCCAGTTCCAGCTGCGGCTCTCGTTGGTCAGAGCGGGCTGTTCGGGGCGCTGATCTGCCCACTGTTCAAGCAGCGTTATAAGCATGCTGTACTCCCCGGACAGGACCATGGCGCGTCTGGCAGCGTGGCAAACAGGCTAAAAAGCAGACTGCTCTGGCTAAGCGTTGACTGGCCGCCAGCGAGCTCCCCCACCATGACCTGTGGCTGATACTGATAGTAGCTACCCCACCTGTCGCGGCTGCCGCGCAGGCGTTCAGGGTGAGCATCGCTTAACAGCACAGGGCTAAGGCGCAGGCGTGAAAAGATATTGCGAATTTTATGGGTCCCGGTAAAAACAATGTGTGTGAAGTGATAGCGATTAAGCAACAGACAGACAGCGGCATACATCACCCTTGCGGATGCCCCGTCGCTGGCGGCGAAATTCCCTACCTCAACGAGGGTATTGCGCGCGATCTCCTGCGGGAAATGGTCAGACATCAGCACTTCAACAGGGGCGTCGAGATACTGCTCCAGATAGAGCGGCCCTGCGCCAGCCAGCCGGATACCGCAGGCAGCGTTAAGCTCCCCTTGTGCGTCATGCAGACTCAGTAGCCAGGGCATACATTCTGTTAACTGGGCGTTATACGTCTCACGATATTTTTCGCGAATAAAAATACTGGTATCGTTAATTTCCTGGCCGCCATTACACCACTTCAGGCTGTAGGGAGAGTGTATTTTCACAGGATTACCTCATTTTCTCTTTTATAAATTGAGTTGCATTGAGAGCTGATGAATTAGGCTGTTTTCTAACTTCAGCGTTGAAATAGCTTACTGTTGAGAAAAATATGAAGTAATCCCATGGCTCCATGAGCGAAAAAATAGATTTCAACAAACGTTGTCAGATTTTTATGCCAGTGCATCACGCTATGCGCCAGCGGGTTTTGCGCAGCATTCAAGAGAAACCAGATCCCCCCGGAAAGGGCAACGCCCAGCAGTGACAGCACGCCCAGCCCCTGAATGGTGGCAGCGATACCTCCTGAATGGGCTTCAGGCAGACGCAGGCGCTTCAGCGTGGCGATATCTTGCGCAATGTCGCTAAAATCAAAATGTAACCAGGAAAAATAATAGCGCGCACCGCGCTGCGCTAACATCCAGCCCAGCATGATGACGCCCAACACAATAAGAGAGAACCCGGAAATAACATGCATCCAGGTGATAATACTCGTCAGGCCTTTCTCATCCAGCGCTTCACGCTCAGTAAAATTAGAGTTAATAATCTGCGCAAGGATCATCAGCGCAACGAGAATATGCAGGCCGCGAAAAAATGGCGCATCTGCGTGCGGTAGCGAGATTCTGATTGCTTTGCTCATAAGATTTTTCCCGTTAATTTTATTTTTCTGACTGATGCTAGCGATTGTGCCAGGGAATTATTAAATTAACCTTAATGAAAAAATGCATGATGATATTTATTCCTGCAAAAAACTGCTGCCGGGTATCAGCCGGGATGGCAATTTTTTTATCAACCTCTGTTAGAATTGATACGCCATTCGCATCCAGTTGGGTGCGCTCTTCTAACCACAAGGCCCTCTCGTGAAAATCACCCTTGAAGAGTTACGCGCGTGGGTGGTGGTGGTCGACACCGGTTCGATCACCGCTGCTGCAGACCAGCTAAACCAGACCACCTCCGGCATCAGCCGTGCGCTGAGTCGCCTGGAGAGCAAGCTGCAGACCACGCTGCTGCACCGCACCACCCGCCGTATTGCGCTGACTGAGGAAGGGCAGATCTTCCTGGAGCACGCCCGCCAGATTATTCGTTCGGTAGAGACCGCCGAAGAGCAGATCGCCCAGCGGCGTGAAATCCCCTCCGGGCGCCTGCGCGTCAATGCCGCTACGCCGTTTATGCTGCACGTGATTGTGCCGCTGATGGCGGAGTTTTCCCGTCGCTACCCGCTGATCCAGCTGGAATTGAATACAGATGAGGTGGTGATCGACCTGCTGGAGCAGCAGACCGATATCGCTATCCGCATCGGCGACCTGCGCGACTCCACCATGCACGCGCGCGCGCTCGGCAGCAGTAAGCTGCGGCTGATGGCCAGCCCGGACTATCTTGCCCGCCACGGTACGCCGCACAGCGTGGCAGATATGGTGGAGAATCATCAGCTGCTGGGCTTTAGCAACCTCGATCAGCTCAATATCTGGCCGGTGTGGCGTTCGGAAGGGGTGTTTTTGCAGATCAAACCGACGGTGTTTGCCTCCAGTGGCGAAACGCTGCGCCAGCTGGCGGTTAACGGCATGGGGATTGCGCGTATTTCTGATTTCCTCAGCCGCGAGGATCTGGCCGAAGGCCGGTTAATCCCGGTGCTGGTTGCTGAAACGCACGAGATGCGCCATCCGATCCATGCGGTTTACTACCGCAACAGTACGCTGTCGACGCGTATCAGCTGTTTTCTGGACTACCTCAGCGAACAGTTCGCCAGCAAAACGCTGTTATAGGACGTTCAAGGGCCGACCGAAAAAGAAGGTCGGCCCCTACCTGATGCGAGGGTTTAAAACGCCGGCTCTAAGACGAAAATCTTCACATCAACCACATCATGCTTAATCGCCGTGCGGTGGCGTTCCATATGGTCGGCCTGCTGGTGCTGCTCAAGGTGGCGCAGCGACTCCCAGTGCTCAACCATAAAGATCGACTCCGGCGAATGCTGCTTCCACGGCACCTGGGCTTTGTGGTCGATCAGCGTCTGATAGCTGCCGCAGCCCTCTTCAGCCAGCACGGTTGGCGTTAACGTCTCTATCGCCTGCAGAACAGCAGTACGGCGGCCTGGCTTGATACAAATTTCCGCAATCACGGTCAGCATACTGTTTTCCTTCTTACTCGAATGGGCGAACTACCAGTTAAGCAAAAATTTCGCTCAGATGAGTCCGATAGCGTGCGATATCCCCGGCAATATCCGGCTGTTTGATCACATCGTTACAGATAAAGGTCGGCAGACCGTCCATGCCAAGGAACTGGTTGGCTTTGTGGAAGTGCAGATACAGGCCGTCGACGCCGACGCCCTCGAAGAACTGCTCAGGGTCGGTAAACGCCTGCAGCGGTGCATTCCAGGTGAGGGAGAGCATATAGTTTTTACCCTGCAGCAGGCCGCCTGAACCATATTTTTTCGCCGCGTCGGAGCGGGTCCGGCCATCGCTGGCGTACAGTTTGCCGTGACCTTCGGTAAACACTTCGTCGATATATTTTTTCAGCGTCCACGGTTCGCCCATCCACCAGCCCGGCATCTGGTAAATGAGGGTATCGGCGGCGAGGTATTTTTCAATTTCGTCCGCGACCACATACCCGTCGTCGACCACGGTGACATCGACCTGGTGACCGGCATCGCGCAGGAAGCTGGCGGCAACGTTGGTCAGGGTATGGTTTAACTCGCCTTTGGAGTGGGCGAAGGCTTTACCGGCATCAATAATTAAAATCTGGCTCATGAATTTCTCTCAGCTGTGTGCAATTTCTGTGAGTCTACCGGAGGACAGCGCCGGGAAAAATGTGGTATCAATCACAATACTCTTGCGTTTTAAGCAACAATGCAGGGAACAGGACCGACAGTGATAACAACAATGAGAGAAAAAGCATGATGATGAAATCCGGGGTGGTCATCGCCCTGATGCTAGTGGCAGGTAGTGCCAGCGCCCAATCGCGCCTCGACCGCGTGATGCAAAGCAAGACCTTAACCGTGTGTACTACCGGGGATTATAAGCCTTACACCTACCTGCGCCCGGACGGCAGTTACGAAGGCATTGATATCTCACTGGCGCAGTCGCTGGCGAAAAGCCTCGGTGCGGAAGTGAAGTGGGTGCCGACCAGCTGGAAAACCATGACCCCGGATTTTATCGCCAAGCAGTGTGACGTGGCGCTGGGCGGCGTATCGGTGACGCTGAAGCGCCAGCAGACGGCGTGGTTTGCTAACCCGCTGGACACCGACGGCAAAATCCCGCTGGTGCGCTGCGCCGATAAAAAGAAATACCGCACCGTTGAGCAGATGAACAAAGCGTCGGTGCGCCTGATCGAACCGGCGGGCGGCACCAATGAGGCCTTTGTTCATGCGTATCTGCCGCAGGCAAATCTGACGTTATTCCATGACAACGTGACGATTTTCCAGCAGCTGGTGGATAAGAAAGCCGATGTGATGATCACCGATGCGTCGGAAGCGCTGTACCAGCAGAAGCGTTTTCCGCAGCTGTGCGCGATCAACCCGGATAAGCCGCTGCAGTACGGCGAAAAGGCGTGGATGCTGCCGCGTGATGATATCAGCTGGAAGATGTACGTTGACCAGTGGCTGCACCTCAGCAAAGCCACCGGTGAGTATCAGCAGGTTGTCGGGCGGTGGTTAGCCGCCAAATAACCTGACAGGGTCGGGCATGCCCGACCCTGGATTCACTTCCCGGTTAACGATACAGATCCGCTTTCCCGGCCGAGCCAAACAGCGACATCTTGTAGGCGATCACCTCTTTTGCCGCCTGGATCGGCTGCGGATAGATCACGTTCGGATCCCACCACGCCTCAAGGCTTAAGATCTCACGCGCTTTGGCAAAGTAGGCATACTTCATATCGCTGGAGATGTTGATCTTGCCAACGCCGAGCGTCACCGATTCGGCGATCTCCGCATCCGGGTTCGCCGAGCCGCCGTGCAGCACCAGCGGGATCGTCACGCGCTGCGAGATCTCGCGCAGAATATGCATCTGCAATTCCGGCTTGAGATCCTTCGGATAGATGCCGTGCGCGGTACCAATGGCCACCGCCAGCGTATCGACGCCGGTGCGCGCGACAAAATCCTCCGCCTGTGCCGGATCGGTGTAGATCACTTTACTCACGCCTCCCTCTACCGAGGTGCCGGTATCGCCAATGGTGCCCAGCTCGCCCTCCACCGAGATCCCCACCGCGTGCGCCAGCTTTACCACCTCCTGCGTCAGCGCCACGTTCTCTTCATACGGCAGCAGCGACCCGTCGATCATCACCGAGGTAAAGCCGCACCGAATGGCGCGCTGCACGTGCTCAACCGACGCGCCGTGGTCGAGATGGATCACAAACGGGATGCGGCTGCGCAGCGTGCGCTCGCGCACGTAGCCAAAGAACTCATCGGTCACGAACTCCAGCTCGCTGGGGTGGATGGAGATAATCGCCGGGCTATTGCTGGCTTCGGCCTGCTCAACCACCGCGCGGATAAAGCAGCTGTCGGCGACGTTAAACGCCCCAATGGCGAAGCGGTTTTCACGGGTGGGTTTTAACAGTTCGTGCATTGACATCAACATGGTCTATTTCCTCAGGGTCAGATTTCAGGCAAGACTTTCCTGCACCAGTGACGGGGCACTGACGGAATGCAGGGCGAACGGAAAAAATTAACGGTGACGCTTTACGGGCAGAGCGGGAGCCGCAGAGAGGCTCCAGCCCCACTTCATTCCAGGGTAAATTTAATGTCTTCGTCGCGCACGCTGGCGTCGTCCACGTCGTCGAACTCTTCATCCGCCGCCGTCACCGGCTTCTTCAGCAGCGACAGCATCACGCCGCAGATGACCGTGCCGATGCCCAGCGCCAGGCAGAACAGCGCGGGTTTGGTGAACAGCGGCACCACAAACATTCCGCCGTGCGGTACCGGTGCCTCCACGCCCCAGACCATGATCAGCCCGCCAGCGATGGCCGAGGCAACGACGCAGCTGCCGACCACGCGGAACAGGTCGCGGGCGGCAATCGGGATCACCCCTTCGGTGATCAGGCAGATGCCCATCGGGAACGCCGCCTTCAGCGCCTCTTTCTCCGCCCGGGTGTACTTATTACGCGTCAGCAGGAAGGAGAGGGTGATGCCAAACGGCGGGATCATTGAGCCGACAAACTTCACCGCTTCCGGCCCGTAAATGCCGTCGACCAGCATGCCGTCAGCGAAGAGCGACATGGTTTTGTTTACCGGCCCGCCGAAGTCGAAGGTGGCCATTGCGCCGAGGATAGCCCCCATCAGGAAGCGGGAACCGCCCTGCATCGACTCCAGCAGGTGGTACAGCGCTTTCTGCAGCCAGGCGATCGGCTGGCCAATCAAGGTCATCATCAGCAGCCCGGCGATAATGGTGCTGAGTACTGGCAGGATCATCACCGGCATCAGCCCCTGCATCGAAGCAGGCAGTTTGATGGTGCGCCGCAGCAGCAGCACGGTGTAACCGACCAGGAATCCGCCGAGGATGCCGCCGATAAACCCGGTGCCGATCTGTCCGCAGATAAAGCCAACGATCAGTCCCGGCGCAAAGCCGGGGCGGTCGGCAATCGACCAGGCAATGGCAGCCGCGATCAGCGGCACGATCAGCCCCATCCCCCAGCCGCCAATTTGATTCAGCATCCAGGCGATAGTCCCCGGGTGTTTCCCCACGTCCGGTCCGCCGATCACCTGGCCAAGCGCAATACAGATCCCGGCGGCGACGATCAGCGGGATCATCCACGAGATGCCGGTCAGCAGATGCCCCTTTATCTCTTGTCCTATGTTGCTGGTTTGCGTACGCATAGTGATTTCCCCGAATGACGGTTCAGGCGCGCTCTAACGAGTCGGCCACTTTTTCCAGGAATTTCACCGGGGACTTGATCACGATATCGGTTTTGACCCGTACCACCGGCTTGCCTTTGAAACGCTCCTCGCCGTTGATTTTGATATCCACCGCGAGGATCACCACGTCAGCGGCGGCGATATCCGCTGCGCTCAGGGCATGCTCGGTGCCGATGGTGCCCTGGGTCTCCACCAGGATGTCGAAGTTGAGCGCTTTCGCGCCCTTAATCAGTTTTTCACGCGCGATGTAGGTATGCGCGATGCCTGCGGTGCAGGCGGCCACACAAACGATTTTCATGATGTGCCTCGCTTCTTATTAACAGAGGTCTGTTTCCGCGTACTGGCTGAACAGTTGGATAATGCTGTCGGCATCCTGCTCCTGTAACAGTTGGGCAATCACCTCATCATCGGCCAGCGCGCAGGCCACCTGAGACAGCAGGCGAATATGCGTGGTGTTTTGATCCTCCATGCGTACCGCGAACAAAATAATGCAGCGCACTTCGCTGCCGTCGAGCGTTTCCCACGGAATATCGGCGCGGGTGCGGCCGATAGCCAGGGTGGTCTGCTTCACCGCCAGCGATTTGCCGTGTGGAATGGCGATATGATTTTCAAAGCCGGTGGAGCCCTCTGCTTCACGTAAATAGACGTCGTGAATAAAATCCTCTTTTGAAGTCAGGGCGCCATCCGCATACAGCAGGTCGGTCAGTTCACGGATCGCTTCATCTTTACTGCGGGCGTTCATGTCTAACTTGACGCGCCGGGCGCTGAGAATCTTATTAATATCCATCGGCAAACCTCTTTAAAAACGTTATGAAAAGGCGTGTTCACAAGCCTTGATGCGATCGGAAGCCAGCAGCAGTTTGCTGGCGATAACTCTTTCGGTGACGCGCTTGATATCGTCATCGTTAAAAAAGGCCGAAACATACACCACCGGCAGCGGCAGCTCGGCCAGATGAACGGTAGAGATCACCAGCTCAATATCCTGCTGCTGGCAGTGCTGCGTCACGGTGCTGGCGGAGACCACGCCAACGATCGTCCAGTCGGGGAAAGCGCGCAGAATGCGGCTTTTCAACAGGTGTGAGGTGCCGACGCCGCTGGAGCACACCACCAGGATGCGCTTGTGGGCAATTTGCCGCTCCAGCGCGGCCTGAAAATGCACCGTCAGATAGCCCACCTCATCGTCGGCAATGTCAGCCAGCTGGAAGCGCTGGCAAACGCGATGCATGGCGTGGCCCGTCAGCTGATAGATATCCGCCAGCTCCTGTTTAATATCTTCCAGCAGCGGATTACGAATGCGGATATGATATTTCAGGCGGTTCAGCAGCGGCTTAATGTGCACCAGTAATCCTTCGTGCAACAGGCGGTCATCGCGCAGATCAATATTAATCACCTCGGAAAAAGTGGCGATTAAATCCAGCGTTAAACGGCGTGATTCACTGTTGGATAGCTGGCAGTACAGTGGTGGATTATTTTCACTCTCCTCAATGACAATGCCGGAGGAAATAATATATTGATAAACAAACCACACTTCATCGCGTGGCAGGATATTACCAATACGCCGTTCGATGTGATTGACCATCTGCTGCGCGATATTAAAAATAGCCTCATCCGGCTGCTGATTATTATTCTCTTCGTTAAGAATAAGCGGGTTACCTAAAGACATGCGGTGCATCATAATTAAAATATGGGTAAACAGATTGATGTAATAAGGTTCACCCAGCGGGTAGCCCAGCTGCTGCTCCATCTGCTGCAGGATCTGCTGCACATACAGCACCTCCTCCTCGCCGAAATAGTGCGTCAGGGCTTTATAGCTGCCGGGGTCGAGGCGGGAATGATTGACGCTGCCCGGCTCCTGATAGTTCATCACATCGTTAATCAGCGTGGCCATCGCCTGGCGGATATGATTTTCGCTGCCCTCAATATGCGTCCCGCTCTGGCTGCGCACCAGCGTCAGGCCGAGCGGGGCAATCCAGCTCTCAATCATCTTCAGGTCATTGACGATCGAGGCGCTACTGATGAAGTAACGTTCGGACAGTTTACTGATGGAGGTTTCGCGCGGCGTATCGCTCAGCAGCTGCGAAGCAATTTTCACCCGGCGCGAATTGTTTGCCAGCGCTTCAGCGCCGCCGTCTTCCGGGGTGATGAGCTGCTCCAGCAGCATCAGGCGCTGGCTGTCGTCGACCAGCAGCATAATGCCGCTGCCAATTTTTTTATCGCTGGCGATATTCCACTCGGCCAGCATCTCTTCGATAAACTGGATATCGCGGTGGACCGTCTTTTCCGATACCGCCAGCAGCTGGGCGATATTTTTAACCGGAACATACTCCTGATGTTGCAGCAGGTACTTAAGTAATTTGTTTTGTCGGGAGCTAAGTATTTGCATCATATCACCCTTTTTTGCCCGTTCGGCGGTGTCTTATTGTTAATAGATTCTCATGTTTTATTCATTCACCGTGCCGGACTGAATTTATCTGGCGCCAACTTATGATGATGAATTTAGTCGCTGCGGGGAAAGGGGACAATACTAAAGGTTGTCCGTCAGGCGGGACAAAATTAAAACGATCCCGCAAGAGGTAATTATTTGGGAGGGAGATCACATTAATTCATTTCTGAATAAATGTGATCGCGTTCTCATATTATTTTCATGAATGATTATAGCGGGCATAAATTACATTTTTCGCTCGTTAGCGACAATTTGTGGCTGACAGCACGGCTTAACCGCTGATCCCTGTGACAGACCCTCACCAGATAAGGTACTATCCTCGCCAAACTTACCGCTGTGTGGCGCCTTGCCCTTAACGCGCCGCGAAGTGAGGAAAAGAGAACAATGAGTGACCTGACGCAGGATGGCGCAGAGCGCCTTCCCCTGCACACCTTTACCGAAGATGCGTACCTGAAGTACTCCATGTACGTCATCATGGACCGTGCGCTTCCTTATATCGGCGATGGCCTGAAACCGGTTCAGCGCCGCATTATTTACGCCATGTCCGAACTGGGCCTGAGCAACAGCGCCAAATTTAAAAAATCGGCACGTACCGTCGGTGACGTGCTGGGTAAATACCATCCGCACGGCGACAGCGCCTGCTATGAAGCGATGGTGCTGATGGCGCAGCCGTTCTCCTACCGTTATCCGCTGGTCGATGGCCAGGGCAACTGGGGGGCACCGGACGATCCAAAATCCTTCGCCGCGATGCGTTACACCGAATCGCGCCTGTCGAAGTATGCGGAAGTGCTGCTGGGCGAACTGGGTCAGGGTACCGTTAACTTCGTACAGAACTTCGATGGCACCATGCAGGAGCCCTCCATGCTGCCGGCGCGCCTGCCGAATATTCTGCTGAACGGCACCACCGGCATCGCGGTCGGCATGGCAACGGATATTCCGCCGCACAACCTGCGCGAAGTGGCGAAAGCCGCCATCACGATTATCGATAACCCGAAAACCACGCTTGATGAGCTGCTGGATATCGTGCAGGGGCCGGACTATCCGACCGAGGCCGAAATCATCACGCCGCGCAATGAAATCCGCAAAATCTACCAGAGCGGTCGTGGCTCGGTGCGTATGCGCGCGGTGTGGAAAAAAGAGGATGGCGACGTGGTGATCACCGCGCTGCCGCACCAGGTTTCCGGTGCGCGCGTGCTGGAGCAGATTGCCACGCAGATGCGCAATAAAAAGCTGCCGATGGTGGAAGATCTGCGGGATGAATCCGATCACGAGAACCCGACGCGGCTGGTGATTGTGCCGCGCTCTAACCGCGTGGACATGGATCAGGTGATGAACCACCTGTTTGCCACCACCGATCTGGAGCGCAGCTACCGTATCAACCTGAATATGATCGGCCTGGATAACCGCCCGGCGGTGAAAAACCTGCTGGAGATCCTCTCCGAATGGCTGGTGTTCCGCCGTGATACGGTGCGCCGCCGCCTCAACTATCGTCTGGAAAAAGTGCTCAAGCGCCTGCATATTCTTGCCGGTTTGCTGGTGGCCTTCCTCAATATTGATGAAGTCATCCACATCATCCGTAGCGAGGATGAGCCGAAGCCGGTGCTGATGTCGCGCTTCGACATTTCAGAGACCCAGGCCGAAGCTATCCTCGAACTGAAACTGCGCCATCTCGCCAAGCTGGAAGAGATGAAAATTCGTGGTGAGCAGGATGAGCTGGAGAAAGAGCGCGCCCATCTGGAAGCGCTGCTGGCCTCCGAGCGCAAAATGAATACCCTGCTGAAGAAAGAGCTGCAGGCCGACAGCGATGCCTACGGCGACGATCGTCGTTCCCCGCTGCGCGAGCGTGAAGAAGCGAAAGCGATCAGCGAAAATGAGCTGGTGCCGTCTGAGCCAGTCACGATTGTGCTGTCGCAGAGCGGCTGGGTACGCAGCGCCAAGGGGCACGATATCGACCCGACCGGCCTGAGCTACAAAGCCGGTGACAGCTTCCGCGCTGCCGCACGCGGCAAGAGCAATCAGCCGGTGGCCTTTATCGACTCCACCGGGCGCAGCTATGCGCTCGACCCGGTCACGCTGCCTTCGGCACGCGGGCAGGGTGAGCCGCTGACCGGCAAACTCACCCCGCCGCCGGGGGCAGTGGTGGAGCAGGTGCTGATGGAGAATGACGATCAGAAACTGCTGATGGCTTCCGACGCCGGTTACGGCTTCGTCTGTACCTTTAGCGATCTGGTCTCGCGCAACCGCGCCGGTAAAGCGCTGCTGAGCCTGCCGGAAAACGCCAAAGTGATGACGCCGATGGCGATCCACAGCAATGACGATCTGCTGCTGGCGATCACCACTGCCGGACGGATGCTGATGTTCCCGGTGGGCGACCTGCCGCAGCTGTCGAAGGGCAAGGGCAACAAGATTATCTCTATCCCTGCGGCGCAGGCCGCTTCGGGTGAAGACAAGCTGGCCTGGCTGCTGCTGCTGACGCCGCAAAGCGACATCACGCTATACGTGGGCAAGCGCAAGCTGACGCTGAAAGCTGCCGATTTGCAGAAATTCCGCGCCGAACGCGGCCGCCGTGGCACCCTGTTGCCGCGCGGCCTGCAGCGTATCGACAAGGTAGAAATCGAAGGGCCGGTGCGCGCTGCTCCGGTGGATGACAGCGAAGAGTAACGACGGCGGCCTGCATGCGGGCCGCTGCCTTTAAGTGACGACGAGGTTTTGATGCTTGCTATTTTACGTACCATCATCGTGGTGGTGTACTCGATTCTGCTGTGTGTCTTTGGCTGTATTTACTGCCTGTTCAGCCCGCGTAACCCGCGCCACGTGGCAACCTTTGGCCACCTGTTTGGCCGTCTGGCGCCGGTCTTTGGCCTGAAGGTGGAGCTGCGTAAGCCGCAGGGCGCAGAGAACTATCCGAATGCAATTTATATCTGTAACCATCAGAATAACTACGACATGATCACCGCTGCCGCGATTGTGCAGCCCACCACGGTGACCGTGGGCAAAACCAGCCTGCTGTGGGTGCCGTTCTTCGGCCTGCTGTACTGGCTGACCGGTAACCTGCTGATCGACCGTGATAACCGCGCTAAAGCGCACGGCACCATCGGCGAGCTGGTGGCGCAGTTTAAGAAGAAGAAGATCTCATTCTGGATGTTCCCCGAAGGGACGCGCAGCCGCGGCCGCGGCCTGCTGCCGTTTAAAACCGGTGCCTTCCACGCGGCCGTCGCGGCTGGCGTACCGATTATTCCGGTGGTGGTCTCCAACACCCACGGCAAAATTAAGCTCAACCGCCTGAAAAACGGCCTGGCGATTGTCGAAATGCTGCCGCCGGTGGATACCGCAGCCTTTGCTGACCAGTCGGTGCGTAAGCTGGCGACCCACTGTCGCGAGCTGATGGCGGCTAAGCTGGATGAATTAAATGCCGAAGTGGCCGAGCGCGAAGCCGCAGGTAAACTATAAATTAACGCAGTGGCCGCACTGGCGGCCAGGCTGACCGCGAAAAACGGCAGCACAGGACGCGGCAGCACAGCCCGCGCACAATGATAAAAAATGGAATACGGTCACTGCGGTGGTCGGTTTTTTGGCTTACGGAGTGGGTATGTCCTTCAGTCGTCGTCAATTTATTCAGGCATCGGGCCTTGCCCTGTGTGCTTCTGCCTTACCCTTCAGCGCCCGCGCAGCGGGGCCGGGTAATCCCTTACCTGTTCCTCCGCTGATTGAATCCCGCCGTGGGCAGCCGCTGTTTCTGACGCTGCAGCGCAGCCACTGGTCATTTGATGGCAACAGCAAAGTGCCGGTATGGGGCGTTAACGGCCTGTACCTGGGCCCGACGGTGCGCGTCTGGGCGGGTGATGACGTGAAGCTGATCTACAGCAACCGCCTGAATGAGCCGGTGGCCATGACGGTCAGCGGCCTGCAGGTGCCGGGGGCCCTGATGGGCGGCGCGGCGCGCATGATGTCGCCGGGCGTTGACTGGGCGCCGGTGGTGCCGATCCGTCAGCCTGCCGCGACCTGCTGGTATCACGCCAACACGCCGAACCGTATGGCACCCCACGTCTATAACGGGCTGGCCGGGATGTGGCTGATTGAAGATGAAGTGAGTAAGTCCTTACCGGTGCCGAACCACTACGGCGTCGATGACTTCCCGCTGATTATTCAGGATAAACGTCTCGACAACTTTGGTGCGCCGGAGTACGACCCGCCGGAAAACGGCGGCTTTATCGGCGATACGCTGCTGGTCAACGGTATTCAGAATGCTTTCGTGGAAGTGTCGCGCGGCTGGGTACGCCTGCGCCTGCTAAATGCCTCGAATGCGCGGCGCTATCAGCTGCGGATGAGCGATGGTCGCCCGTTCAACGTGATTGCCAGCGATCAGGGCTTCCTGCCTGCGCCGGTGGCGGTTGAGCAGCTGTCGCTGGCCCCGGGCGAGCGGCGGGAGATCCTGGTGGATATGTCGCAGGGGGATGAAGTGTCGATCACCGCCGGGGAAGCCGCCGGCGTCATGGATCGCCTGCGCGGGTTCTTTGAGCCATCCAGCATTCTGACCTCGACGCAAATACTCAACCTGCGGCCCACCGGGCTGCTGCCGTTAGTGACCGATAACTTACCGATGCGCCTGCTGGCGGATCAGATGATTGAAGGCGCGGTCAGCCGCACCCGTGAATTCCGCCTTGGCGATTCCGTACCGGGTATCAACGGCGCGCTGTGGGACATGAACCGCACGGACGTGCAGGCGCAGCAGGGCAGCTTTGAACGCTGGATTGTCCATGCTGACACGCCGCAGGCGTTCCATATTCAGGGCGTGATGTTCCTGATTAAAAACGTCAACGGGGCGCAGCCCATGGCGGAAGATCGCGGCTGGAAAGATACGGTGTGGGTGGATGGCAGCGTTGAGCTGTTTGTCTCCTTCCCGCAGTCAACCTCGGAGCATTTCCCGTTCACCTATTACAGCCAGACGCTGGAGATGGCGGATCGCGGAACGGCGGGGCAGTTAGCGGTGAATCCCACGTTGTGATAAATGATGCGGGCGGACCGAAAAAAAGGGTCCGCCCCTACACGTTGTCCCCGGACTTAAGCGTAGGGGGCGCCCCTTTTTTCCGGTCGCCCCTTCTGGCGGTCTGTCAATTAATTCAGTTCATCCGGGTTTGGGCCGAGACGGTTGTTCTGATCTAACTTGGCAATTTCGCTAATTTCCGGTTTTTCCAGACGGAAATCAAACACCTTGAAGTTCTCTTCAATACGCGATGGCGTGACCGATTTCGGGATCACCACCAGGCCACTATCGAGGTGCCAGCGGATGACGATCTGCGCCGGAGTCTTGCCGTATTTTTTCGCCAGGTGCTTAATCACCTCCTGATCGAACACCCCTTTACCACCCTGAGCCAGCGGGCTCCATGATTCGGTCTGGATCTGGTGCATGGCATTCCACGCGTGCAGCGTGCGCTGTTGCAGCATCGGGTGCAGCTCCACCTGATTGACGACCGGGCTGACGCCAGTTTCATCCAGCAGGCGCTTGAGATGCGCTTCCTGGAAGTTACAGACGCCGATGCTTTTGGTCAGCCCCTGCTGCTGTAGCTTGATCATCGCTTTCCAGGCTTCAACGTAGTTATCTTTCTGCGGGCAGGGCCAATGCATCAGATAAAGATCGACGCTGTCCAGCTGCAGTTTCTTCAGGCTGGTTTCCATCGCGCTTTCGGCATTAAGCTGATCGTCATTCCACAGTTTGGTGGTGACAAAAATATCCTCGCGTGCCACGTCGGTCTCTTTCAGCGCCTGGCCAATGCCCTCTTCGTTCTTGTAGATGGCAGCGGTATCGATGGAGCGGTAGCCCACTTCCAGCGCTTTCACGGCGGCGGCGCGCGCGTCGTCAATCGTGGCCTGCCAGACGCCCAGCCCCAGCTGCGGCATCATGTTGCCATCGTGCAGTTTAATCATCGGTTGATCGGCCATGTTAATCTCCTTTTCAGCAAGTTACCGCCGCTCAGCAGCGGTAGATGTGATCAAGTCTAGTTGAATCACAGACGAATGCCGGGCGATTAGGAGGCATCCTGGTAGATACGGCGGCTGACGTCGAGGGTGATATCCTGGCGTTCGCCCAGCGCGGTCAGGCCTTTCTCTTCCAGTTTTGCCAGCAGCGCCGGGATTGAGGAGCCGTCGAGCTGATAATCGCTAAAGCGCGTCGGCACGCCCATCTGTTCGAAGAAGCTGCGGGTAGCGGCAATCGCGCCATCGATACGCCGGTCCTCGCTGCCTTCATTGATTCCCCAGATGCGTTCAGCGAACTGCAGCAGCTTCTCGCGCTTGGTATCGCGCTTAACGTTCATCAGCGACGGCAGCACAATCGCCAGCGTCTGAGCGTGATCGAGCCCGTGCAGCGCGGTGAGTTCATGGCCGAGCATATGGGTGGCCCAGTCCTGCGGCACCCCGGCGCCAATCAGGCCGTTAAGCGCCATGGTGGCACTCCACATCACGTTGGCGCGCACGTCGTAGTTTTCAGGCTCGGCCAGCGCGCGCGGGCCTTCCTCAATCAGCGTCAGCAGCAGGCCTTCGGCGAAGCGGTCCTGCACGCGGGCATCAACCGGGTAAGTCAGATACTGCTCAATGGTATGCACAAAGGCATCGACCACGCCGTTAGCAATCTGGCGCGGCGGCAGGCTGTAGGTGTAAACCGGGTCGAGCACGGCAAAGCGCGGGAAGACGTGGTTATTGCGAAACGCCTGTTTGTCTTGGGTCGCACGGCGGGTGATAACCGCGCTGCGGTTGGACTCCGAACCGGTGGCGGGCAGGGTCAGCACTGAGCCAATCGGCAGCGCTTGTTCAATCTCTGCTCCGCCGGTTTGCAGAATATGCCACGGGTCCTGCGGGTAGAACGCCGCTGCGGCAATAAACTTGGTGCCGTCCAGCACCGAGCCGCCGCCGACCGCCAGCAGGAAGGTGATCTTCTCGCGCTTCACTACCTCCACCGCCTGCATCAGCGTTTCATAGCTCGGGTTCGGCTCAATTCCGCCAAACTCCTGCACGTCAAAACCCTGCAGCGCGCTGTAAACCTGGTCCATCACGCCGTTGTTTTTCACGCTGCCGCCGCCGAAGGTGATCAGCACTTTGCTGTCAGCGGGGATCTCAGCGGCTAAATGGGCAATCTGGCCCTGGCCAAACAGAATGCGGGTCGGCGTATGCAGTACAAAATTATTCATGTCGATAATCCTGGTGAGTGGCGGCGGCAAAGTCTGAGATTGATTGTGAGCAGTGCTGCTGCTTTGCTCAATGCACATTTCTGCCTGTTTCTTGCCTGATCCTCCAAAGGGCTGGAGAATTCGCAGGCGGCAGGCGATGATATCGTCACTGTTTTTTCAGCAGCGGGAACCTCTATGGATCGTAAGGCAATCTGCGCCCGACTGGCGCAACAGGTTATTGGGCTGGTTACGCAGGATAAAACCCGCGTTGCCCCGGTGCCGGGCATCAGCCTGATCTATGCCGACCAGCACTGGGCGCGCCAGCCGGTGATGTACCAGCCTGCCATTGTCATCCTGTTTCAGGGGCAGAAAACCGGCTACCTTGGCAGCAGCGTGTTCAGCTATGACGCCACCAAATATCTGATGCTAACCGTGCCGCTGCCGTTCGAATGCGAAACCTTTGCCACGCCGGAAGCGCCGCTGGCCGGGCTATCGCTGCGCGTTGATGCGCTGAAGCTACAGGATCTGCTGATCGACATTGGCGATGACGACGGTTTCCACCCGGAGCCGCAAACCCGCGGCATCCACTCGGCGCTGCTGACGGAAGAGATGCTGTGCGCCACCGAGCGCCTGCTGGACGTGATGAAAGACCCGCGCGATGCCCGCGTGCTCGGGCCGCAGATCGTGCGCGAAATTCTCTACCACGTCCTGCAGGGGCCGTGCGGCGGTGCGCTGCTGGCGCTGGTGAGCCGCCAGACGCAGTTCAGCCAGATAGCCAGGGCGCTGCGGCGCATCGAGCACCATTTCACCGACAGCCTGAGCGTGGATCTGCTGGCGGCGGAGGCGAATATGAGCGTCTCCGCGTTCCACCACAACTTCAAGGCGGTGACCAGCACCTCGCCGTTGCAGTATCTGAAAAGTTACCGCCTGCACCAGGCGCGCATGATGATGTTGCAGGAAGGGATGAAGGCCAGCGTGGCGGCGATGAAGGTCGGTTATGAGAGCGCATCGCAGTTTTCCCGCGAGTTTAAGCGCTATTTTGGCGTGACGCCGGGCGAAGAGATGACGCGCATGCGCCAGAGCGGTTAAGCAAAAAGCCCGGATTCACCGGGCTTTTTTTCTGCGCATCACCAGCGCAATACTGCCAATAAGACCGATGGAGAGCATCACCAGCGGCAGCACCATCAGGCAGGCCATCACCTGGTCTTCATGGCGTTTAATAAACGGTACCTGGCTAATGGCATAGCCGAATCCCACCAGAATCAGCACCCACAGCAGACCGCTCAGCCAGTTGAACAGCTGGAAACGGGTGTTCTTTAATCCGGCAATCCCGGCAAGGGTGGGCAATATGGTACGGACAAAAGCCAGGAAACGGCCGACCAGTAGCGCCATCAGGCCGTGGCGGTTGAACAGGTTCCATGCCCGCTGGTGATACTGAGCGGGCAGGTGCATAAGCCAGCCCTGAACCATTTTGGTGTTGCCCAGCCAGCGCCCCTGCAGATAACCCAACCAGCAGCCGAGGCTGGCAGCGGTAGTCAGGATCAGCAGCGTGGGGATAAATGCCATCGCCCCTTTGGCGATCATCGCCCCTGCCAGCAGCAGCAGGCTGTCACCGGGCAGAAACGCCGCGGGCAGCAAGCCGTTTTCCAGCAGCAGCGTCAGAAACATAATCCCGTACACAATCCAAATCACGTCCGGATTGGCCAGCGCGGCGAAATCCTGATGCCACAGCGCCTGAACAATCTCGTGTAGTACACCCATTAGTTATCCCGTAACCTGCCAAAACCCGGCCATTGTAACTGCAATTACGTTTCAACACCTTGATCAAAGGCGCGAAGCCGGGAGGCTATTAACACTTTGTTGAAACTTTAGAGCATTAATGGCTTATGCGTGCAAACCCGGCAGCAAGGTCTTCAATCAGATCGTCGACGTTTTCCAGCCCGATATGCAGGCGCACCAGCGTGCCGCTGAAATCAATGCCGCCCGCCGGACGGATCGCCGCCAGCTCTTCCGGCTGGTTCGCCAGAATCAGCGACTCATAGCCGCCCCACGAGTAGGCCATGCTGAAATGGCTGAAGTTGTCGAGGTAGTGCGCCAGCTGCTCGCGGCTCAGCTTCGCCTTCAGTACAAAGGAGAACAGACCGCTGCTGCCGCTGAAATCACGCTGCCAGAACTGATGTCCTTTACACTGTGGCAGCGCCGGGTGATTGACCACCGCCACTTCCGGGCGTGCGGCCAGCCAGTTGGCGACGCGAATGCTGCTCTCCTCATGCTGACGCAGACGCACCGCCAACGTGCGCAGGCCGCGGCTGGTCATATAGGCGGTGTCGGCATCGACCATCTGGCCCATCAGGTAGGAATTCTCGCGCAGCTGCGCCCAGCAGCGTTCGTTGGCGACGGCGGTGCCGATCATCGCGTCCGAATGGCCGATCAGATATTTGGTTCCGGCCTGGATAGAGATGTCCACGCCGAAGTCCAGCGCGCGGAACAGGATCCCGGCACCCCAGGTGTTATCGATCATGATGATCGCCTCCGGCGCTTTACTGCGGATCGCGGCGACAATGGCCGGAACGTCCTGCACTTCCATGGTGATCGAAGCCGGAGATTCGAGGAACACCACGCGCGTATTGGGCTGCACCAGCTCGGCGATTTCGCTGCCCGCGCTGTGATCGAACCAGGTGGTCGTGACATTCATTTTACTGAGGATTTTTGTGCAAAAATCCTGAGTCGGCTCGTACACGCTGCCGCTCATCAGCACGTTATCCCCCGCGCAGACAAAGGCGAGGATAGCGTTGGCTACCGCCGCTGCACCACAGGGATAGAGCACACAGCCCGCGCCGCCTTCCAGCTCGGTCAGCGCCTCCTGCAGGGAGAAGTGGGTGAGGGTGCCACGACGCCCGTAAAAGAGTTCGCCGTCGGCACGCCCGGCGGTGGCGCGTTTTTTATCGGCCACGCTATCAAACACCAGCGATGATGCGCGCTGGATAATCGGATTAACCGAGCCTTGCGTGTAGCGTTTAGCGCGTCCGGCCGCGATCAGCGCGGTTTCAATTTTTTTGCTGCTCATAAATACCCGTATGATTTTTTGCCCTGTTTCAACGTTAACACGCCAGCCTGCCGCGCGGTATGCAGCCTGCGGATAAGTGATAAAAATTCATTATCGCTGCGGCAGCGCAGCGCGGCAGATAAAAAAATGTGCAAAAAATGTCCGTTAAGTTGTAAATAGTAATGAGAACTACTATCAATTCACCACTGTTTTGGTATGATCCGCACTGAATTTTCCGCTATCGGCTATTAGACGTTGGAGACACAGCGTGACAAATGATTTGATGCAGATGGACCTTTCCGTCTGGGGCATGTACCAGCATGCAGACATCGTGGTGAAAGCGGTGATGATTGGCCTCCTGTTGGCATCGGTTGTCACCTGGGCCATTTTCTTCAGCAAAAGTATCGAACTCAGCGCGGCACGCAAGCGCCTTAAGCGCGAGCAGCTGGCGCTAGCCAACGTGCGTTCGCTGGAAGAGGCCAGCCAGACCTGTGCCGGTTTTAAAGGCTTCAGCCTGAGCACGCTACTGGTAAAAGAAGCGGAAAACGAGCTGGAGCTGTCTGCAGGCTCTGATGACAACAACGGTATTAAAGAGCGTACCGGTTTCCGCCTTGAGCGCCGCGTCGCGGCCATCAGCCGTCATGCCGGTCGCGGTAACGGCTTCCTTGCCACCATCGGGGCTATCGCACCGTTCGTCGGTCTGTTTGGTACCGTGTGGGGCATTATGAACAGCTTTATCGGCATCGCTCATACGCAGACCACTAACCTCGCCGTGGTTGCGCCGGGTATTGCGGAAGCGCTGCTGGCGACGGCGGTGGGCCTGATTGCTGCTATCCCTGCGGTGGTTATCTATAACGTCTTTGCCCGCACCATTGGCAGCTACAAAGCTTCTCTCGGTGACCTGGCCGCCCAGGTTCTGCTGCTGCAGAGCCGCGACCTTGACCTCGCCGCCAGCGCACCGCGCGTTCAGCCCGCACAGAAACTGCGGGTAGGTTAAGCACTATGGCAATGCGATTAAACGAAGATCTCGATAACAACGGTGAAATGCATGAAATCAACGTGACGCCGTTTATCGACGTCATGCTGGTGCTGCTGATTATCTTTATGGTCGCCGCGCCGCTTGCCACCGTTGACGTGCGCGTCAATCTGCCTGCCTCCACCAGTGCGCCACAGCCGCGCCCGGAAAAGCCGGTTTATCTGTCTATCAAAGCCGACAAGCAGCTGTTTATTGGCAATGATGCGGTAACCGAAGAGACGCTGGTCGATGCACTGACCAAACAGACCGAAGGTAAGAAAGACACCACGATTTTCTTCCAGGCCGATAAGTCCGTCGATTACGCAACGCTGATGGGCGTGATGGATAAACTGCGTCAGGCGGGGTATCTGAAGATTGGTTTGATGGGTATGGAAACTGCCGGGAAATAATCCCGTGTAATGGGTCGACCAAAACGGTGGTCGCCCCCTGAGATCTCCCCAGAAATAACTTCCATCGCTAAACGTCCGCAAACCGGTCTGAGCTCAGCCTGAGCATGCCGGAACGGCAAAATAAGCTCCCTGCGGGCCTCGGCACGCGGCATCCCTGCCGCGTGACGTCCGGCTTACCTCAGGCCAAGCTCATCCCCCACTATCATCGTGCTCGCTGTGGGTTTAAACCGCGACGCTGCGGCTTTGGGTGCAAGGAGGGAGGGCTGATTGCAGCAGGCCCACGGCCAGGGATGGCCGTGAGCCAGGCTACAGGGATGTATTGATGCCGGTGCGGAAAGCAGCCCTCCCTCCTGAAACCTGCCACCTCTCATCCAGCGATAAAATTCAGAACGATTTTTTGTGGGGATCCCTCAGTGGTCGCCCCCTACATGCCCGGATCGCAGGGGCCGATCGTATTGTGATCGGCCCTTGTCATAATCGCGTTATACCTGAATTGCCGGCTCCATCAGGCGCCTTGCCTGATACTGCTTCACCAGCCGTTTGATAATCAACGTCCCAATTAATCCGCACACTGCCGCAAACGTCAGCCAGACGCCCGGCATCGCTTTATCTCCCGTCACATGGATCAGATAGCTGCACACCGCCGGAGTAAAACCGCCGAAGAGTGCTGTCGCCAGGCTATAGGCCAGCGAGAAACCGGTGGCACGCACTTCCGCCGGCATCACCTCCGCCAGATACACCACCATGGCGCCGTTATAGCTGCCGTACAGGAATGAGAGCCACAGCTCGGCTTCCAGCAGGTGGGCGAAGCTCGGTGAACCGACCAGCCAGTGCAGCACCGGCCAGGCGGTGATAATCATCAGGATAGTAAAGATCAGCAGCAGCGGACGGCGGCCATAGCGGTCAGAAAGCGCCCCCATCACTGGCAGCCAGAACAGGTTGGAAATACCAATGCACAGGGTGACAAAGAAGCTCTCTTTATCGCTCATCATCAGCACCGTTTTGCCAAAGGTCGGGGTGAACGCGGTGATCATATAGAACATCACCGTAGTGGTGACCACCATCAGCATGCCTGCCAGCACCAGCGCCCAGTTGCGGCCAACCGAACGGACAATCTGCCCCATGCTCGGGTGATGTTTACGCTGGCTGAAGGCTTCGGTCTCTTCCAGCATGCGACGGATCCAGAACAGGAACGGCACGATCAGGCAGCCAATCACAAATGGAATACGCCAGCCCCAGTCGGTAACGGCTTCTTTTGCCAGCAGATGATTGAGCAGCAGGCCGAGCAGCGCGGCGAAGATCACCGCAATCTGCTGGCTACCGGACTGCCAGCTGACGTAGAAGCCTTTCTTGCCCTTTGGCGCGATCTCAGAGAGATAAACGGAAACCCCGCCAAGCTCGACCCCGGCCGAGAAGCCCTGCAGCAGTCGGCCCAGCAGGATCAGCACCGGCGCCGCCATGCCCAGCGTGGCATAGCCGGGCACCACCGCAATGGTCAGCGTACCGATCGCCATCAGTCCCAGCGTCAGCAGCAGCCCTTTACGGCGGCCGTGGCGGTCAATATAAGAGCCGAGGATAATCGCCCCCAGCGGCCGCATCAGGAAGCCGGCGCCAAAGGTCATCAGCGTCAGCATCAGTGAGGCAAACGGGTCATCTCCGGGGAAAAAGGTTTTTGCGATGGCGGTAGCATAGTAGCCAAACACCATAAAGTCGTACATTTCGAGGAAGTTACCGCTGGTAACGTTGAAGATAGTTCTGGCACCGCCCTGCCGCGATGTCCCTGTCATTGAGTTGCTCATGTTACTTCCTGTGGGTTTTTTCCTCGTTTTTAGCCTGCCGGGGCGGGTTTTAATGTGACGGCGATCACCGTTACTGGCTTACAAAATGTTCACATTAGTAACCAATAATTAACAGTGGTAGTTTTGGCTAAAATTTGCACATCATTTGCGCCGATATTATTCGCCTGAGGGGGGCTGTTCATATTTAGTTATATTTTATTGCATTTAACTTTTGCCATTTTTTCCTCTGAAATCAGTTCGATACTCGATATTAATGTTTCCCTCGTCGACAGCCGATGAGCGTGGACTACGCTTAACCCCGAACGAAACGAAATGAATATATCGCCAAGCGGAGGAACCATGGCAGACCAATACGAAATGCAGAATCCTCTCACGCAATATCCAGCGGAAGACTTCCCCAAGCAGCGCCAGCCTGCGCCCGGCGTGCAGGCTGAGATGCGGCCGGTGCCGGACTGCGGCGAAAAAAGCTATCGCGGCAGCGGCCGTTTGCAGGGGCGTAAAGCGCTGGTGACCGGTGCCGACTCCGGCATTGGCCGCGCGGCAGCCATTGCCTATGCCCGCGAAGGCGCGGACGTGGCGCTCTCCTACCTGCCTGACGAGCAGCGCGATGCCGAAGAAGTGGCAAAACTGATTGAGCAGGCCGGGCAAAAAGCGGTGCTGCTGCCGGGTGATATCAGCAATGAAGCGTTCAGCAAGAAGCTGGTGGAAGATGCGCGCGAGCATTTAGGCGGCCTGGACATTCTGGCGCTGGTGGCCGGTAAGCAGGTGGCGGTAGAAAACATTGCTGACCTGACCACCGAGCAGTTCCGTAAAACCTACGAGACCAACGTGTTTTCGCTCTACTGGATCACCCAGGCAGCGATCCCGCATCTGCCGGCGGGTAGCAGCATTATCACCACTTCGTCGATTCAGGCCTATCAGCCCAGCGCACACCTGCTCGACTATGCGTCGACCAAAGCGGCTATCCTGGCTTACACCCGCGGCCTGGCGAAGCAGATTGCTGAGAAAGGCATCCGCGTGAACTGCGTGGCACCGGGTCCAATCTGGACGGCGCTGCAGATTGCGGGCGGTCAGACGCAGGATAAGATCCCGGAATTCGGCCAGCAGACGCCGATGAAACGTGCCGGACAGCCTGCAGAACTGGCGCCGGTGTACGTTTATCTGGCGTCGCAGGAGTCAAGCTACGTGACCGCTGAAGTACATGGCGTCACCGGTGGTAATCACCTGGGTTAGAACGACAAGTCCACCGTAATGGTATCGCTGTAGCTCCCCGCTACCGGCGTTGCCTGGCTGGTCAGCACCTGAGCATTATAGTTAAAGGTGCGGGTCAGCCCGTCGGTGCTGACGCTGTTAGCCGCCGTGCTCTGCATGCGTTCTGCAGTCACGGTTCCCCCCCAGCGGCTGGCAGTGCCCGACCCTTTATAAATCTCATAGGCCAGCAGGTTCGTCCCGCTGGCCATGTAGCGCTGCGCTCCCACCGCATGGATCCCGTTGTTCATCCCCACGCTGTAGGTACTGCCCTTGGTGCAGATCACGTTGATCGACTGGCTGACGCCGGTAAAGCTGCTGACCAGCGGGGCGCTGCCGAAGTTCACCGCAGGCGAAGTAATGGTGGTGCAGTCGTTGGCAATGGCGATGGTCGCGGTCAGCGGCAGGGTCGTGGTGCCGCTGTTTTGCGAACCGAGCAGGCACAGGCCACCAATGCCTACCCCGGTGCAGACGTTGTACACCACCTGCACGTTGAGCGTCACGGTGTAGGTTCCGGCCGCCACCACGGCGCCGGGCACGGTGCGCAGGAAGAACGGCAGGCTGAACACCACCTGGTTGCCGGTGCCGATACTCAGCCCCAGCAGCTGGCTGCGGCTGTAGGTAACGATGGTGCCACCAATGCCCAATTCCGTGGCGCAGGCGGAGTCGGTACACAGCTGCACCGGGATGGTATCGCTCAGGCGCAGCGTGCCCCGATTGCCAGTGGAGCTGGTGGCGCTGACTAACTGCACGGTGACGCTGTCCGATGACAGCAGCGCCAGCACCCCGGTGCCGCAGTTGAGGGTGCCGGGCGCAGAAACCGTGCTGGCCGTCGTATTGACGGTAAACGAGCTGACACCGCCAAAGGCCGCGCTGACCGGCGCGGTGGTACAGGCCGCCAGGGCTGGAAGCGAACCGCCCATCAGCAGGATAAAACTACACAGCAGCAACAGTTTTTTCATCGGGTATTTCCTGTCGGTAACGGGGAGAGCACACAGGTGAGCGGGCCGTAAGTAGTGAGGGATTTTGGCCGCCCGCCCGGCACCGTCAGTTCGGTATCGCAGTGGCGTCCGTCCGGGGTTTCGGCGCGGAGGGGGTTATGTTCAGACAGATTCTCCATCCAGGTGATGCCGTCCCAGCCAACGTACCCGCTCTGCTGACCCTCGCGGCTGATAACGGTTGAGACCGGCAGCGGCTCGCCGTTGCTGTCATGCAGGATCACGCTGGCGGCGCGCAGCGGCTCAATCGGGAAGTGCAGCAGATAACCGCTCTGGCGCTTCACCGAGAAGCGCTGCTCGACGCTGCTGGCCGCCATGTCGGCAGGCAGGTCAAGCGTGTCGATATCGTATTTCGCCGGGTAGTATGAGCTGATGGCCGGAACCAGCAGGTAGCCGTCGCTATTCGTTTTTCCCATCAGCTGGTTTTCATAGCGCACGTTGACGTTCGGGTAGTCGGTTTTCACCAGCACGAAGGCATCCGTCACCTGATTGGCGGCAAATACGCTGTTATCCATCAGCACCAGCGAACCGGAGAGATCGGCAAATTCCGTGCTGTAATTATCATCGCCATAGAAGCCCGCCGAGGTTTCAAACTGCTGATTACGCCAGCGCAGATTGCCCTGACGATAGCTGCCGCCGCTGCTCTGATTCGCCCAGGAGGCATCGTAAGCGATCCCGCCATCGGTCGGCATCGCGCGCGAAACGGAGAGCCGTTCAGCGGTGCCGCCCTGCCGATCGCGCTCCATGCTGATGCTGGCATTGCTCAGATCGCTGAACGGGATCATCAGCGAAACGGCACCGGACCAGTTCCCCTCCTGCTGGTCGCGACTGGCGGAAAGGTACAGGCTGGTATTGCCCCACAGGTTTTTGCTCCAGGAGAGGTTGAGCAGGCGGGTGCGATCGCCGCTGCCGCTGGTGATATCAATCAGCGCCGCGCCGAGGCTGCCGTAGCGATCGAGCGCCACGCTGGCATTGTATTGCGCGCTGCTGCGGCTCAGCGTATAGGTCTCTGCCGTTGCCACCCCGCTCTCACGGTCGCCATACAGCGCAAGGTTACCAAAGCCGGTGGTACGGCGGGTTTGCTGCATTCCCACGCTGAAGCGGCTGGTGTTGTACTGGTAGCCCCAGCTGTACTGACGGCCGCTGTCGCCCTGCATCTGGCTCTGGGTGACGGCACCGTTCACCACCCCCCAGGCTCCCATTTTGAGCTGCACGCCCGCCCCGCCAAGCGCCAGCGACTGCGCCGCCTCGGCATGGGTCTCCAGCGTCAGCCAGTCGGCGATCCCGTAGCGATAAGAGCCGCTGCCGGCGGCAGAACCGTAGTCGAAGTTCTTCAGCCCGTAATTCTGGCGCAGCGCCCCGGCGGAAAAGGAAAAGTCAGACAGGCCGCTTTTCAGTAGATCGCTGGCCACGTAAAACGGCAGGGTGGTGCTGACCCGCCGCCCCTGGGCATCGGTGGTCACCACCACCGCATTACCGGCACCGTTGACAAACGGCATATTAGTCAGCGAGTAAGGGCCGGGCTGTACCGAGTTACTGCTGGTCTTATAGCCGTTGACGAACAGATCAACGGTCGAGGGTACCGCCGCCTGGCCGGAAAATGAGGGGAGGGGATAAGTGACCAGGTCAGGGCGTACCGAGAAGTCACGCGCAATCTGAATACCGCCGAGGCGCACGCTGCTGCTCCACGCCAGCGAATCGGTGATTAAATCCCCCACGCGCCAGCTCAGTGCCCGCTCTTCATCCTGATTCGCCCACCAGGTGTCGTAGCGCAGATAGCCATCCTGCAGGTAGCCGCTGTCACCCGTCAGCTGCTGCTGATAAACCCCGTTGCTGGAGAACTGGCCAGCATTCCCGAACAGGCGCAGTTCGTTCCAGGCAGACATGCGGGTACCGCCGTCGGTGGTCTGGCTGGCGTAAACATCGTAGTTAAACAGCAGGCCGTTGCTGCTGCGACCGGGATAGCGCGGGCCGTTTTGCGCGGCACCCCCAAAGGTCTGCTTTGGCAGCCATTCGGACGGCACCGTCAGCAGAATGCGTTGCCGCTGGCGATCGTACTCCGCCTGCACCTGATCCATAGCGGAAACATCGATAATCGAGGCGGTGATGCGCGCAGTCGGAATACCCGCCCGCTGCAGGTCGGCGGCGCGCAGCAGATAGTGGCCGTTTTGAAACTGCACCGGCACCACCTGGTCTCTCTCCTCGCCATTGACCACCAGCCCCAGCATATAATTTTGCTGCTGCTGGCTGGCAGCGGCGCTCGGCGGGGGCGGCAGCGAGCGATAGGTTTCCGCGCTGCCGGTCAGCGGTGACAGGCAGCTTAGCAGGCCAGTAACGGCCAGTGTGCAGTGCCGGCCCGGCACCCGACGGCATCTGCTCATCGACTATGGTGCTGAGCGGGTACTACGCCAACTCTGTTTATGCTCCAGCTCGGCACTCAGCTCAGCCCCGCCGGAAACCGGCACGCTGAGCGGGAATGTGTTGCTGGCATCGGCCAGCACATAGCCGAACAGGCTGCTGGAGAGGCTGCGACCGCCGAGCGAGACGTTGCTGAGGCGGGCATGCCCGCTGCCACGATTGGTGATCTCCAGCGCCTGCTTGCCGCCCTGATTCACCAGGCGCCAGCTCAGCTGCGGGCGCGCGCTCTCCGGCGTCAGCCCGTCGCCATAGACAAAGAGCGGCACCGAATAGCGCATCTGGAAATTTAGCCCGGCCTGATTATCACCCGCCTGCTGCGGGGTCGGGATCTCATCCAGCAGCACGCGGTAGGCGGCCTCTTTGCCACCCGCTGGCGGCGTCTGCTTAATCAGGCGCACCATCTGGCGCTTGCCTGGCTCAATCCTCACCAGCGGCGGGCTGGCCAGCACTTGCTGCTGAGTCTGGTACTGCTCCTGGCCATTGATCTGCTGCCAGCTGAACACCCTGACCTGCATCAGCGTGGTGCTCTCGCCCCGGTTCTCCAGCCACAGTTCGCTGGCTTTCTCCTGCGGCGCGATCTTCGGGTCGATCGGCCAAATCAGCACGGAATTCCCGGCGCTGGCAGTAGGGGACACAACACCCAGTAACAGTGCCAGCAGCGGCCCTGTAAGCGCGAATTTGGTCATCACTTCTCCTTTTTTCCCTGCTGTTACCAGCTCAACGTGACCGTCAGCGTATCGCTGTAGGTCCCGGCGCGGTTGACGCCGCTCAGCTGAAGCTGCCCGTAGATTGGCAGCGTAATGTTGTTAGCATTGCTGTAAGTCAGTGCCACGTTCTGATTCACCGGGATTGCCGTGGTATGGCTGGCGTTGGTGTAGAGGTTGTACGCCACCAGGTTGCTATTGTTAGCCACCTTCAGATTGCGGGTGGTGGTGTAATTACTGCCGCCGTCGATGCTCATGCTGAGCGTGGTTCCCGGCGTGCAGGCCAGGGCAATGGTTGAGCTCTGCACGTAGGCAGCATTCGCCGTGGCGCTCCCCACGCCGGGCTGCGTACCGAAATCGAGCGTGCCAAACACGCCGGTATTGGTGCCGGAGACGACGCAGCCGTTAACGATCGAAGCGGTAACCTGGAAGGTTTGCGTGGGCAATGATGTTGCGCAACCGCTGTAAACCAGCAGCACGAGAATGAGCGGACGCGCGTCGCCCGCCAGTCCTTGAACCAGCTTCCACACCATCTCTTCCCTTGCTGCCGCAATCAGTAATTCACTGCGACGTTAATCGTGTCCGTGTAGGTACCTGCCGGAATAGCGGCGTTAAAGCCACCGCCAGCAATCCGACCATAAATCGGATAGTTGTCCCCGTTGACCGGGTCGGCAGTGCCGGTATTGGTCAGGTTGGTGTTGTTAGCAATCGGCGTGGTGTAAGAGGTGGTGCCATACAGCGTGTAAGCGATACCCTGGGTGGCATTGGTGGCGCTGACCAGATAGCGCGGCTGCGCCGTGACCGTCCCGTAAACGGTGGCGGGCGCGGCGTTGCTGCTGGTGAGCTGGACGTTGTAGGTTTGCCCGGTGGTGCAGCGAACGAAGATGCCGTTACCCAGTGAACCGACCAGGGTGGCATTCAGCGTATCAAACGTCGCCGCGCTGCTACCAAAGTCGAGGGTACCAAAGTTGACGGCGGAGGTGGCGGATTGACCGTTCACCAGGCAGCCGGTGGTTAATACCAGTCTGGCCGCGATAGTCCCTGTCGTGGTGGCGGCGAATCCCGAACTGACGACGCCAAAGCTCAGGCCGCAGCCCAGCAGAAAAAGCTTCATTTTCATAACCATTCCTTACTGATTAGAGAGATGAACGTGCTTTTTCGCCTGGTGGAATATTGACGTTAGCAGGGCTAAGCGCAACGGGATAAATAATAAAAACCCTTTAGTGGGTAAAATATAACGCAAGGAACAATCTGTTATTTGAATGAATAAGTTAACGCAAGTTTCTCTTACTATAGATCAGGCTGAGAGAGCCTGTGAAGCGAAACGGAAAATATTATTTATGTGTCTGACGCTTTAGAGTGAGGCGCTGGCAGCCCGCGCGGGTACTGGGCTGGTAAAATTTTCAAGAATAATCTTAAGAGAGTCTAGGTGAATGACTGGCCTCAATGCTATGTTCTCAGCAGCAGAGCGGAGTTTTAGTAACGATATAAATTATAGGGATATATCAGATTACCCTTTAACCGCACTTCTTCAGTTTTTCTCTTTCCAGGGCAGTACTAAAGACCCGGGTGTTTATGCCGATAAATTAAGCATCAGCCTGGCCATTAATTTAATGGCCCCGGGTAACTTACACACAAAGTCAAAAATGGCTACAGCAGTCGGGATTGTCATATGCTCATGAGTTCGTACGATCAATTACTGGTTATCGTCTCTTTTATTGTTGCGTTTCTCGCCTCCTATACCGCGCTGGATATGGCGGGGCGCGTGGCAACTTCAACGGGCAAGGTGGCACTGGTCTGGCTGTTCGGTGGCGGCTTCGCCATGGGCGTAGGGATCTGGTCAATGCACTTTATCGGCATGCTGGCGATGAGCCTGCCGATGGTGATGAGCTATAGCGCCAGCCTGACGGTGTTGTCGATGGTGATCGCCGTGGCCGCATCGATTTTTGCGCTGTGGATCGTCTGCTACGGTGAGCTGCCGTGGTACCGGCTGTGCGGCGGGGCGATTGTGATGGGCAGCGGCGTGGTAGCGATGCACTACACCGGCATGGCGGCGCTGATGGTAAACCCGGGGATTGTCTGGGACTGGCGCTGGATCTGGCTGTCGGTAGCGATCGCACTGGGTGCCTCCGGCGCCGCGCTGTGGCTGGCATTCCATCTGCGCCGGGGCACCGGCAGACTGGCGCTGATGCGCAGCGGTGCGGCATTAATTATGGGGATTGCTATCGCCGGGATGCATTACACCGGCATGGCGGCGGCCAGCTTTCCGGCCAGCAGTCATGCCACCCATCTTGGCGTGAACAGCAGCTGGCTGGCGATCCTGGTGGTGGTGGTGACGCTGGCTATACTCGGCATTACGCTGCTGGTGTCGATGCTGGATGCTCGCCTGCAGGCCCGCACCTCGGTGCTGGCGTCTTCGCTGGCGGAAGCCAACCGCGAACTGGCGCAGCTGGCGCTGCACGACAACCTGACCCGCCTGCCAAACCGCATTCTGTTGGAGGATCGCCTCGACCAGGCGATCAATAAAGCTTCACGCGAGAACTCCAAATTCGCCCTGATGTTTATGGATCTCGACGGCTTTAAAGCGGTCAATGACGCTTTTGGCCACCATATTGGCGACAGCCTGCTCATCGCCGTGACCGAACGGATGAAAGAGATCGTGCAGGGGCATCACACCCTGGCGCGCCTCGGCGGTGATGAATTTGTGCTGCTGATTGAAATTGAAGATCCCAACGATGCCGCTACCGTGGCGGATGCGTTGGTGAAAGCCGTGGAGCGGCCGTTTGATATTTCCCGCTACGAGCTGGTGGTATCGCTCAGTATTGGTATCGCAGTATTTCCGGGCGACGGCATAGATGAGCGTGAGCTGATGTTTAACGCCGATGCCGCGATGTATCACACCAAAAACAACGGACGCAACGGTCACAGCTTTTTCCAGCCGTCGATGAACACCATCGCACAGAACCAGCTCCAGCTGATCAATGACCTGTGGCTGGCAAAGGATAACAACGAACTGCGTCTGTTCTATCAACCGAAGTTCTGTGCGCCACGCGGGCCGATTATTGGCTTTGAAGCGCTGCTGCGCTGGCAGCATCCACGTCGTGGCCTGCTGGCGCCAGACGTCTTCCTGCCGCTGGCAGAGAAAACCGGGCTGATCGTTACCATGGGCAACTGGGTCATTGATGAGGCCTGTCGCCAGCTGCGCGAGTGGCATCTGCAGGGTAATATCGACTGGTCGGTGGCCGTCAACCTCTCCGCCCTGCAGTTCGAGCAGGCAGGGCTGGTGGAAACGGTGGTCAATGCGCTGGAAACGCACCGCATCCCGCCGGAATTGCTGACGCTGGAAGTCACGGAAACCACCGCCATGCGCGACCCGGATGAGAGCGTGCGCATTCTGACCGAGCTGACCGAGCTGGGGGTGAAAGCCTCCATTGACGACTTCGGCACCGGCTACTCCAGCCTGCTGTACCTTAAGCGCCTGCCGGCCAGCGAGTTGAAAATTGACCGTGCCTTTGTCAATGAGCTGCAGGCGCAGACGGAGGATGCCACCATCGTCACCGCCATTGTTGCCCTGGCACAGACCCTGAATCTGAAAGTGGTTGCCGAAGGGGTGGAAACCGCCGAGCAGCAGCAGTTCCTGACCGGGTTGGGCTGTAACACTCTGCAAGGATACCTGCTGGGGCGCCCTGTTCCGCCGGATCAAGTGCCGAATCTCAAACATTTTGTCGAGAGCGAAGGGGTCGAAGCACCGGTGGCCAACGCCCCAAAGCTGACCGTAGTGGCACCGCTCTCTGACGCCGTTTAGCGATTATGGGGTATAATAGTTTCCCATTCGCTTAAAATGGCCTGTAACAGTCGTGGCAAAATATGAACAGCTGGTTGAGCAAATCAGCCAGCAAATCGAGACGGAAATCTGGCTGCCCGGGGAAAAACTGCCCTCGCTGCGTGAGCAGGTGAACCTCAGCGGCATGAGCCTGATGACCGTGATGCATGCTTACCAGGTGCTGGAAAGTCAGGGGCGCATCCAGTCGCGCCCGCAGTCGGGCTATTATGTTGCCCCACGCGCTGAATTCCTGCGCCAGCCGATGAGCCACCAGAAAGTGCAGCTGGCCGAATCGGTGGATATCAACGCCTTTATTTTCGATGTGTTACAAGCCTGCCGCGACCCGGATATCATCCCCTTCGGTTCCGCGTTTCCCGACCCTGAGCTGTTTCCCCAGCGCCAGCTGATGCGTGCATTGACCACCGTCTCCCACAGCATGAAAGCGGTAGATGCCCTGCATAACCTGCCGCCCGGTAATGAAGCGCTGCGCAAAATGCTGGCGCAGCGCTATGCCCTGCAGGGGATACAGGTTTCGCCGGATGAGATCGTCATCACCAATGGCGCGATGGAAGCACTCAATCTCAGCCTGCAGGCAGTGACCGAACCGGGCGACTGGGTGGCGATTGAAAACCCGTCATTTTACGGTGCGCTGCAGGCGATAGAACGCCTGAAGCTGAAAAGCGTGGCGATTGCCACCGATCCGCAAAGCGGGATCGACCTGGACGAGCTGAGCCGCGCGCTTCAGCGCTGGCCGATCAAAGCGATGTGGATGATGACCAGCCAGCAGAACCCGGTGGGCTGCACGCTGACCCGCGAGAAGAAACAGCAGCTGGTTGAACTGCTGGCGCAGCACAACGTGGCGCTGATTGAGGATGATGTCTACAGCGAACTCTATAGCGGGCGTGAAAAGCCGCTGCCGGCCAAGGCCTTTGATCGACAAAATAACGTGCTGCACTGCTCGTCGTTTTCGAAGAATCTGGTGGCTGGATTTCGCGTTGGCTGGGTGGCGGCTGGCCAGCATGCGCAGCGTATTCAGCGCTTACAGCTGATGAGCACGCTCTCCACCAGTGCGCCCATGCAGCAGGCGCTCGCCACCTATCTTGGCACCCACAGCTATGACCGCCATCTGCGCGGGCTGCGCCAGATACTGGAACAGCGCAAAACCCTGGCGCGCCAGGCGCTGAAACGCTATCTGCCAGCGGGGGCGCAGATTAATGATTCGCGCGGCGGCTACTTCCTGTGGATAGAGCTGCCAAAGCAGGTCAACACCACCGAACTCTATTATCGCGCGCTGCAGCAGAAGATCAGCATCGCGCCGGGGAAGATGTTCTCCTCCAGCGAGCAGTACGCCAACTATTTCCGTTTCAACACGGCCTGGTGGAATGCGTCGCAGGAAGCAGCAGTCCAAACCCTCGGCGAACTGATCGCCGATCTTTTGTAGGGGCCGATCATTTTTTTCGATCGGCCCGTCAACACGAGTCGACCAGAACAGCGGTCGACCCCTGCGACCAAGTATCCTGATTTTCGTGGATTACACCGCTGCCGCGCTTTGATGGCCCCAGGTCAGGTGGAATACGTCGTAAAAGTCGACTTCACCCTTCAGGGATAGCAGCTTATTAATCCCCTGTTTCACCTTATCCGGCACGTTTTCGCTGTGCAGGATATCGCTCACCGCCTGGTCAGACAGAGTACGCACGTAATACCATTCACCGTTGTAGCAGACGCGCAGGTCAAGCGCGTCGATATCTTCAAAGCGGTACTTCGGATTCACATCCATCAGCATCAGGCCGCTCATCAGCAGGATAAAAATGGTCGCGCCCCAGAAGGCGGGCCAGCCGAGAAAATCGGTGGTAAAAATCAGCGCCACGGTCAGCACGTAGCAGCCATACATTGAGGCCCACAGGCCGGGATGCTTTTTCAAAAACTGAAAGCTGAAGCGCGGCTTGTTATCACGCTGCTCTGCACGGTTCAAACTGTCGATCTCGCGCAGCAGTATCTGTTTTACTTCTTCCATCATGTACCTCAGGGTAAAAGTCCTGGCAGAGTGCAATTAAAACATCTCTTAACCCATAGCAGCAGACACAGTTTACTGCTATTAAGCTATAACAGTTGGCTGGTTATAATGTAGCCTGCTGGCGGATTTGCGTGTAGAATCCTGGCCCCGCAGCATCAGGTCTACGGATGATGGAACAATGGGTTATAACATGATGTTTAAAAAGATCTTTATCCTTACCTTTTTCACACTCGCCATGGTTTGGGCTGTACCCGCGAGTGCCTACGACTGCACGCGTATAAAAGGGACTGCCGACCAGACGGTATGCAGCAGCCCGCAACTGTTGTGGCTCGACAGTGTTTATAACGAGGATTTTTACACTCAGGTGAAGCAGGACCCGCAGCATGCGCAGCAACTGATTGCCCCCATGCACCATGCACCTGATGCCTGCAGCAGCGAGGGCTGCCTGCGCGGAGCCTACCTGTATATGCTGGGGGTTCTGCACGGCACCGGCCAGGATTTTGACTGGCAGGGGACCTGGTGGAACGCATCGGCCGCTCATGGCAATAGTGGAAAATTGCTGATCGGTAAACTCTCCGGCTGGGAGTTTCGCATGGATGCCAGCATTCAGGCGGGCGTCTATGAGAGCGCGTTACGCGGCGATGTGCGCCTCTATTCCGGGGTAGGATTCACCGATAGCATTGCCTGGGGCGGCGATTGTACCGTTGTGCTGATCCCCTTACACGATGGCAAAATCAAGGTGCGCAGCGACAGCAAGAACAGCTGCAAGCTGCTGATGCCGGGAGGAATGACCATCGATGGCGATTATGTGAAAAGTGACCACGATCCGCGCCCGTCCGCCACGTTACTGAGCCTTGGCATCCTGCCCGACCAGCAGACCGATGAGAAATTTCGTCAGCTGGTCGGTAAGGATTATCAGAAGTACGTTGATACCGCCACCGCCTTTAATCACGAAAAGGACCTCGACGATCTGGGTGCCAGAGTGGTGACGATGTGGATGAAAGGTCGGGCTGACCGTCAGGCGGCGATGATCATGACCACCCCGCAGGGGAAAATCTGGGCGCTACGCGTCGATCCTGAAGCGGGCAACAAGGTCAGCCAGCACTATGTCACCACCGAGCAGGACAAAAAAACGCTGCCTAATACACTGGCAAACTGGCAGGCGCGTTTTAACCTGCCGTAACGTTTAAAATCTGTCCTGATGGGAAGACAATCAGGCGGCGGTCGCTGAAGCGCAGATCCTTAAACTGCACCCGGTTTTGCCCACCGGGGCCGAGAATACTCTTGATGATCCGCGCTTCGCCCGTATCAGCATAGTAGAGGGGCTGATAAATGAAGGTCATACCTTCAGGACCGCTGGCCAGCTGCTGCAAATTCACCTTAATCATAAACTGGCTGTCATCCGGGCTGGTGAGCATCAGAGTGGTTTTACCCTCATGCAGCGCGAAGTGCGGATCGTACAGCTCACGCTGGCGCGACAGCAGGTCGTAATAACCCAGCTGCACATCTTCCCGGTTTAGCGCTGGCACAAATTCAGCGCTGCTGCTGCCCTGCAGGGGCTTCATCAGCAGCGCGCCCAGCAGTAGCGCTGCGCTGACCAGCAGTAAACTAATTGACGCAGTTCGCCATTTCATTAAATTTTCTCTCAGTTTCCCGGTAGATCAGCGCGCTCAGCACATTGCTGTTGGTACGCCAGTTCAGTACTTTCATCGCCAGCTGTTTTTGCCCGCAGGCGTTTTTAAGCGTCAGCGTGTAATTTAGCGACGTGCCGTCAAAGGCATACACCACGTCCATGGTCACATCCTGATTTTTCAGATGTTGATTCAGCATAAACAGGGTGGGACCAAGCTGCTTGTTCAGCTCAATGCCGGCGGAAGGCTCCCCTCTGGTCACCAGCTCCTGCAAACGAATGTTGCTGTAAACCGTCGCGTCATTCCTCTTTAACTGCTGTGCCGGTGGCGTAACGTACGGCCAGACAATCCATGCCAGTATCACCAGCAGCAGCACTCCCTGCATTGGTACCAGCCAGCGCCATACAGGTGCCCGGTGACTGGCGACCCTGGCAGGCGGGTTATCCAGCAATTGGCTGTCGGTGGCGGGGGCTTCAGGGGCGATGCTTTGTGCTGGTAATCGGTTGAAAAAGGGGTTCTCTTCAACGTCATCCAGTTCAGGTACCGGGACGAACTGACAATATTCCTTTTCGAGGATGTAGCCCTTTTTAGGAATGGTTTTAATAATCTTTTGCTGTTTACCGTCATCTTCCAGCGCCACGCGTAGGGCATGGATCGCATTAGGTAAACTGTTATTGCCAATAACGCGCCTTTCCCACACCAGCTGATTCAGCTCATCGCGTGACAGTATTTCTCCGGCGTGCTCTGCCAGCACCTGCAGCAGCCTGATCTGAAATTCACCCAGACGTCGTTGCTCACCCGTATTTTTGTGGGTAAGCGTCCCGACCGAGAAGTCGACATACCAGTGATGGATAATACAATAAGGAGTCATAGTGATCTTGTATGAGAGTTGTCCATGTGACCGCCGGATAAAGCGTCCTGGATATTATCATGGCCAGGATCTTTAGTATGCGAGGGCAAAATCCCTATTAACTGATAATTCGATATTTCTGGAAATATCAGTAAATGAGCGTTTGTAAAAACTAATTGCCAGTGATGATGATTGTTAATAGTGATAGTGTCACTGAGCAATATTTAATTTTATCACAGGCAGTGGTAAAAAAGTGAAAGTTATTGTGCGGGTATGACAACAGCATGAATTTGACTTATGTTCAATTAAATTAATGTGTTATGTGATCTCTCGCGTGCAGGAAACATTGCAAGCTGGCTAAACGGTGCCACACTTAATTTAACAATCATTCAACACCGTTTTTGAAGCCAAAGGAGCCTGTTATGCTGTCTGACTCTCGCAGTGTGATGTTGCTGATGTCGTTTGCTGCAGGAACTTTTGCTGCGGGCGCATCCACCAACCCGCGACATCTGATGCTGTCACAACCTTCCCAGGGCGTCCCCAATAATCCTTTGCCGCTGATCATTTATCCGCAGGTCATTCCTGATGAAACCGACGAGGATATGAGCGCGTGGTTTAAAGCCGAGTTTGCCGCGCACGGCTGGCCGGTCAGCTGGCAAGCGCCGGTTTTCCCCTATACCCATTACCACCCGAACACCCATGAACTGCTGGGGATTACCTGCGGCTGGGCCGAGATCCTGTTTGGCGGTGAGAGCGGAAGAATGGTCACGGTGTACGCCGGGGATGCGGTGCTGATCCCGGCCGGGGTAGGGCACCAGCAGATCGCCGCCAGCGATGATTTCCTCGCGGTGGGGGCGTATCCCCCAGGCGTTGTACCGCGGACGCTGCGTGACGAGCAGGCCTTAATGGAACAGTCTATGCTTGAAATAAAACGCGTGGCGATGCCGCAAGCCGACCCGATCACCGGTGGGGTAGGCGCACTGACCGAAGTCTGGCACCCGCTGGCCGCACAATAGTTTCACCTCCTCTTTAGCGCAGCGGGCTGCACTTTATTGGTGCAGTCTGCCGCCGCGTTTCGCTTCCCCCGTTGCCAGGAAAAGCTTTCGCCTGTTGTCGGTCCGCATGCCGTGCGGCTCAGGACGCCACGCCTGACTCTGGCACACTTTGTGCAGATCTCATGACAGGTTCACAGACAGCGGTAGAGAAATCATGAATCAAAGCTATGAAATAGCGTCACACTTTTATGATGAAATGTTGCTGAGCGATGGACACTATCGTCGGCACTACCGGGAATACTGGCAATGGCTACAGCAGGCCGACCAGCAGGCGATTGCGCGCAAGCGCGAAGAGGCGGAACTGCTGTTTCACCGCCTTGGGATCACCTTTAACGTTTATGGTGAAGACGGCGGAGCCGAACGGCTGATCCCCTTCGACAGCGTTCCGCGCATTATTCCGGCCAGCGAATGGGCGATGCTGGATAAAGGCATCCGCCAGCGCGTGCAGGCCCTGAACGCCTTTCTGCATGATATCTATCACCAGCAGCACATCCTCAAAGCGGGCCTGATTCCCGCCGAGCAGGTGCTGGTCAACGATCAGTATCAGCCCTGCATGCAGGGCATCAACCTGCACCGCGACCTGTATGCCCACATTATCGGCGTCGATATGGTGCGCAACAACGACGGCGAATATTACGTGCTGGAAGATAACCTGCGCACCCCGTCCGGCGTCTCCTACATGCTGGAGAACCGCAAGATGATGATGCGCCTCTACCCGGAGCTGTTCGCCGACCAGCGTATTGCCCCGGTTGAGCGCTACCCGTCGCTGCTGCTGCAAACCCTGCGGGAAAGCTCCCCGGTTAACGACCCGGTGGTGGTGGTTTTAACCCCCGGACGCTTTAACAGCGCTTATTTTGAACACAGCTTCCTTGCCCAGCAGATGGGGGTGGAACTGGTCGAGAGCGCCGATCTGTTTGTCAAAGATGGCGCAGTACTGATGCGTACCACCGCCGGGCCGTGCAAAATCGATGTGATTTATCGCCGCGTCGACGATGCCTTCCTCGACCCGCTGGCGTTCCGCCCGGACTCGATGCTTGGCGTGCCGGGCCTGCTGTCGGTGTACCGTTCCGGCAACGTGGTGCTGGCAAATGCTATCGGCACCGGGGTAGCGGACGACAAGTCGATCTATCCTTACGTGCCGGAGATGATCCGCTACTACCTTAACGAAGATCCGATCCTTAACAATGTGCCGACCTGGCAATGCCGCCGCCCGGAGGATCTGTCGTGGGTGCTGGCAAACCTTGAGCAGCTGGTGGTGAAAGAGGTCCACGGTGCCGGCGGCTACGGCATGCTGATCGGCCCCGTTGCCAGTAAACAGCAGTTGGAGGATTTCCGCGCGCTGCTGAAAGCCAAACCGCAGAACTATATTGCACAGAATACGCTGGCGCTCTCTACCTGCCCGACCTTTGTCGAACAGGGGCTGGCGCCGCGCCATATTGACCTGCGTCCGTTTGCCCTCAGCGGCGCCGATATTCGGCTGGTGCCCGGTGGGCTGACCCGCGTGGCGCTGAACGAAGGCTCGCTGGTGGTTAACTCCTCGCAGGGCGGTGGCACCAAGGACACCTGGGTTCTGGAGGACGACGCATGTTAAGCCGCACGGCCAGTGGCCTGTACTGGATGGCGCGCTATTTAGAGCGCGCGGAAAATATTGCCAGGGTGCTCGACGTCACCAACCGGCTCTCCCTGATGCCGGTGCGCGGCAGCCACAACAATGAGCTGCGCGTCCCGCTGAACCTCACCAACACCAGTGACCTTTACTGGTCAGTCAACGATCGGCTGGCGATGCCGGAGCTGTTCAACTTTTTTGCCCTCGACGAGCGCAATCCCGGCAGCATCTATAACTGCTGGCAGGCGGCGTGGAATAACGCGCATGCGGTGCGCGGCAGCCTCTCATCGGAAGTGTGGGAGAGCATCAACTCCAGCTGGATCGAACTGCGCAAGCTGCGGCGCAGCGGCGTTAGCAACGGTGGGGCGGATGCCTTCTTCGACTGGGTGAAAGAGCGCTCACACCTGTTCCGGGGCGCCATGTTCGGCACCCTGATGCGCGGCGATGCGATGAGCTTTATTCGCCTCGGTACGCTGCTGGAGCGCGCCGACTGCACCGCCAGGCTGCTCGACGTCTACCAGCATCTGACCGATGAAGATGACGACACGGTGCGCGAGTATTACCGGCTGGATACCCTGCTGCGCTCGGTCTCGGCGCGCGAGGCTTACCACACTATCTACAAACAGCAGATGGCGGCGGATAACGTCAATGAGATGTTGATCCTGCGCGAAGAGAGCCCGCGATCGCTGCGATCCTGCGTCGAAGAGATCGCGAATCAGCTCAATCTGATCGGCAGCAGCGGTGAAGATCGTCCGCGTTACCTGCTCACGGTGCTGCATGCGCAGCTGCGCTTTAGTAGCTGGGAATCTCTGATGACGGACGGGCTGCACGCCTGGCTGCAACGTTTTCTGGCAGAGCTGGCGGCGATTGCCGACAGCATTCACCAAACCTATCTGGAGGCGAAATAACATGAAGCTGAATATTGAGCATAAAACCTGTTTCAGCTACCAGAGTCTGGTGCGCCAGAGCACGCAGTATCTGCGCCTGACGCCGCAGGACTCTGTCCATCAGCACATTATCTCGTGGGATCTCTTCCTGCCGGAGCAGGCGATCTGCACCACCGATGCCTGGGGCAATGTGATGCACGTACTGACGCTTGACCGCCCGCATCAGGAGATAGAGATCGCCGCGCGCGGCGTGGTCGATATTCTTGATGAAGAGGACAGCTCGCCGGACCCGGACTGCGTGCTGTCACCGCTGGTGTTCCTGCGTATCACGCCGCTGACGCAGCCTGATATGGCTATCCGCGATTTCGCCCGCCGCTATTACCGTGAAGAAGCGCCGCTCGCCAGCCTCGAACGCCTGATGGGCGAGCTGCTGCTGAAGATGCCGTATCAGCCCGGCAGCACGCTGGTGACCGATACCGCCGCCAAAGTTTTTGCCGCCGGAAGTGGCGTTTGTCAGGACCACAGTCACGTATTTTTAGCCTGCTGTCGCAGTCTGCACATCCCCGCTCGTTATGTTAGCGGCTATCTGTATACTGAAAATGTGGAACATGTGGCGACCCATGCATGGGTGGAAGTGTGGCTCGACGGCAGCTGGCACAGTTTCGATATTACCAATAATACCCGCAGCACCCGGCAGCATCTGAAGCTGGCTGTCGGTGTGGATTATCTTGATGCCTGTCCGGTGCGCGGCATGCGCCTGGGCGGCGGCAGTGAAGATATGCAGGCCGTGGCTGCGGTACAACTGGTGTTCTCGCAGCAGTAATTTTTGAACGGGCAAACTATGACCTACTGTGTGGCAATGCGCTTATCGTCAGGGATGATTTTCGTTTCCGACTCCCGGACCAATGCGGGCGTGGATCATATCTCCTCGTTCCGTAAGCTCCATGTTTTTCAGCAGGATGACGAGCGTACGCTGGTGCTGCAAAGCGCTGGCAACCTCGCCACCACCCAGAGCGCGCTGAGCCTGCTGCGGCGCGGCTGTGAAGATGGTAAACAGCCTAACCTGATGAGCTGCACCAATATGTACGATGTGGCACTGCTGGTCGGGGACACGCTGCGTACGGTGATCAAACGTGACGGCGAGGAGTTTGGAGGTACGCTGATGCTGGGCGGGCAGATTAAGGGTGAAGAGCCGCGGCTGTTCCAGATCTATCCGCAGGGCAACTTCATTGAAGCCAGTACCGATACGCCCTATTTCCAGATAGGCGAAAGCAAATACGGCAAGCCGATTATCGACCGGGTGCTGCGCTATGACACCGCGCTGGACCAGGCGATGCAGTGCGCGCTGATTTCGATGGATTCGACGCTGGCGAGTAATATCTCCGTCGGCCTGCCGCTGGATGTGATGGTCTATCCCACCGACAGCTTCAGCAGCATGCAGCAGTACCACATCACCGAAAAGCACCCCTATTTTTCTCAGATCCGCCAGCTGTGGAGCAGCGGATTGCTCAGCGTTTTTTCGCAGCTGCCGCCGTTACAGCTCGACGAATAATCCGGGCTGGGCATGCCCAGCCCCTACAGTCGGCCAACCCGTTTTACCGTTATCTCCCGCCGCCTCCCTGCTTTGCGCCATCGGTAAATTTACAGAATATTGCAGCTGTCATTTCACTGACACATCATCGTCATCCGGGCTGGTTAGTGTGCGGCTAAAACACCCGGAGATAAGCCTGTGTTTACTGTTGAAAGTGTTTTAGACGACCTCAGCCCTGGCCATCAGACGCCATCGTGGCAGAAAAGCCTGCTGCGCCGCCTGCTGCGTGAAAAAGAGTTCCAGCAGTTCAATCAGCGAAATCGCCACCTGAAAGGGCTGGACATGGTGGAGCAGGTGCTGGAATACCTCGACGTCAGCTGCGAGCTGAGCGAGCGCGACCTGGAGCAAATCCCCAGTCATGGACCGGTGGTGATCGTCGCTAATCATCCGCTCGGTACCCTGGATGGCCTGGCGCTGCTGCACGCGGTGTCGCAGGTGCGGCGCGATGTGAAAATCGTCACTAACCGTCTGCTGAACTGTCTTGCATCCCTCAGCAGCCTGATGGTGCTGGTGGACAATATGGGCAACCGCACCAGCCGCCAGCAGGTCGAACAGATGCAGGAGCAGCTGGAAAGCCAGGGCGTGCTGATCTTCTTCCCGGCGGGGGAAGTGTCGCGCTTCGGCAGCAAGGGGGTAAAAGACAGCCCGTGGAGCCACGGCTTCCTGCGCATCGCCGCCCGCTACCGCGCACCGATCGTGCCGATCCACGTCAGCGGTCGCAATAGCGCGCTTTTCTACCTGACATCAAAAATTTACCAGCCGCTGTCGATGCTGCTGCTGGTGCGCGAGATGTTCGTCAATCGCGGTGCGCGGTTAAAGCTCAAGGTGGGCAAGCGCATTCCCTTCGCCAGCTGGCACGATGGCCGTACCCCGGCGAAAGAGCTGGCGGCGCGCTTCCGGCGTCATCTCTACCGTATTGCGCAGGGCAAGTCTGCCCTGTTCCAGACCGAAGCGGCGATAGCGCGTGCGGAAGATCGGGCGGTGCTGAAACGCGCGCTGGCCGGATGTGAAGTGCTCGGGCAGCTGCCGGACGGCAAGATGATTTACCTTTATCGCCGCCACGGCGAAGACTATGTCCCGATCCTGCGCGAGCTGGGGCGGCTGCGGGAAATTGCCTTTCGCGCGGTGGGCGAGGGCAGCGGCACGCGGCGCGACCTTGACGATTACGACGACGATTATTACCACCTGATCCTGTGGGATGCAGAGGCGCTGGACATCGTCGGGGCCTATCGCTTTATTCCGACCGCCGAACAGTTCGAGCGTAAAGGCGTTGAGGGGATCTACAGCCACAGCCTGTTCCAATATGACCACCAGATGAACCCCGTTCTGATGCAGGGGATCGAGCTGGGGCGCAGCTTTATTCAGCCTGCGTACTGGGGCAAGCGCGGCCTCGACTATCTGTGGATGGGCATTGGTGCTTACCTGGCGAAATATCCGCAGTACCGTTATCTGTTTGGCCCGGTGTCGATCTCCGGCGGTCTGCCGCTGGCAGCGCGCGACCTGCTGGTGGCATTCTATCGCCTCTACTTCGCGCCTGCGCTGCCGCTGGCTACCTCACGCCGCCCGTACCCGGCATCATTGCCGGACGTGCTGGCGCAGTTCAGCGGTGATGATTATGTTGAGGATCTCAAACGCCTGAAGCGCCTGCTGAGCAACCTCGGCACTGGCATTCCGCCGCTGTATAAGCAGTATTCCGAGCTGTGTGAAACCGGCGGGGTTCAGTTTATCGACTTCGGCAGCGACCCGGACTTTAACCACTGTATTGATGGGCTGGTGCTGGTGGACCTCACCCGCTTAAAAGAGAGCCGCTACCAGCGCTATATCGCGGTGCATCAGGGTTAGCAGCAAGGTTCAACGTGTAGGGGTTGACCCGCTTTTCCGGTCAACCCGTCCCGCAGCATGCCCATTTCTGTGACACTCCTCTGAAATAAATTTTTTTATCCTACTGAATTAAATCATCTTAATTTGAACGTTACCTCTCGGTTAACGGTCAGGCTTTGCACGTAATTGTTGCAGAGCCTCCGCAGGCGCAGACTTGTAGCCAGACTGAAGCACCCCGTAATGGGTGCGCTCACAGGAGGTTACCGCATGATATCCACCCCCTCTCCCCGCGTCTGGGATACGCGCCGCCGTGAAAAACAGCGCCGTATCGCCAGCCTCGGGCTGAATCACAAAGTCCTGCCCACCGACGATCTTATCCCTATGCTGGAAAAACTTATCGCGCCCGGCGATCGCGTGGTGCTGGAGGGTAATAACCAGAAGCAGGCGGATTTTCTCTCCCGCTCACTGGCCGAGGTTAACCCACAGAAAATCCATGACCTGCATATGATTATGCCGAGCGTGGGCCGCAGCGAACATCTTGATATCTTTGAAAAAGGTATTGCCCGCAAGCTCGACTTCTCATTCTCCGGCACGCAAAGCCTGCGCATTTCCCAGCTGCTGGAAGATGGCCTGTTAGAGATCGGCGCGATCCACACCTACATCGAACTCTACTCGCGGCTGTATGTCGATCTCGCGCCTAACGTGGCGCTGATCGCCGGATTCAAAGCCGACCGTAAGGGCAATTTGTATACCGGGCCGAGCACCGAAGACACTCCGGCACTGGTCGAGGCCGCCGCCTTCCATGACGGCATCGTCATAGCCCAGGTCAACGAACTGGTGGATGACGAATGCGACCTGCCGCGTGTCGATATTCCGGGGTCGTGGATCGACTTCGTGGTGGTGGCCGACAGGCCATTCTTTATTGAACCGCTGTTTACCCGCGATCCACGCCTGATTAAGCAGGAACACGTGCTGATGGCGATGCTGGCGATCAAAGGCATCTATGCCGAGCATCAGGTGCAGTCGCTCAATCACGGTATCGGCTTTAACACCGCCGCCATTGAGCTGCTGCTGCCAACCTACGGCGAGCAGCTGGGGCTGAAGGGCAAGATCTGCCGTCACTGGACGCTAAACCCACACCCTACGCTGATCCCGGCGATCGAGAGTGGCTGGGTGGAAAGCGTGCACTGCTTCGGCGGCGAGCTGGGGATGGAAAACTACGTCGCCGCCCGCCCGGATGTGTTCTTCACCGGTGCCGATGGCTCGATGCGCTCTAATCGTGCTTTCTGCCAGATGGCCGGCCAGTACGCGGCGGATATGTTTATTGGCTCCACGTTGCAGATTGATGGGCTGGCTAACTCCTCGACGGTGACCAAAGGCCGCCTTTCCGGCTTTGGCGGCGCGCCCAATATGGGGCACGATCCGCACGGCCGCCGTCATGCCACGGCTGCCTGGCTGGCGATGATCAATGAACCCAACCCGCTGGCACGCGGCCGCAAGCTGGTGGTGCAGATGGTGGAAACCTTCCAGGCGGGGGCAAAACCGACCTTTGTCGAGAAGCTGGAAGCGGTGGATGTGGCGAAAGCCTCCGGCATGCCGCTGGCTCCGGTGATGATTTACGGCGACGACGTCACCCACGTGCTGACCGAAGAGGGCATTGCCTACCTCTATCGCGCCAAAACGCTGGAGGAGCGGCGGGCGATGGTGGCCGCGGTCGCGGGCATCACCGATATCGGCCTCGGCGCCGACGCGAAGCGCGTCGCGCAGCTCAGGCGCGAGGGCAAAGTGGCCTTCCCGGAAGATCTTGGCATTCGTCGCACGGATGCCAGCCGGTCGCTGCTGGCGGCGGGCAGCGTCGCCGATCTGGTTGAATGGTCCGGCGGCCTCTATCAGCCACCGGCAAAATTCAGGAGCTGGTAATGAGCCTGCAGCGGCAGCTCGCCGCCTCCCCGGCTGAACATTATGCGCAGCGGCTGGCCGACCTGGCCAGCGCCTGCCTGCTGGATGAAGCCCGGCTGACGCCTAAACCCGGCCTGGTGGACCAGCGCGGCAGCGGCGCACATTGTGACCTGACGTTGGCGCTGATGGAGCGCTCGGCCTTAAGCCTCCGCCCGACGTTTTATGCGCTGGCGCTGCACAGCTGGCAGCGCCCGGCGGATATCGCCCTGCGTCAGCGCGTCGGGCTGCTGGGGCGCGCAGGGGAAGCGCAGATGATGCAGGAAACCGGCGGGGTGAATACCCATCGCGGAGCGATCTGGGCGCTGGGACTGCTGGTCAGCGCGGCGGCGATGTGCGGCGGCATCGGGGATGCTCAGCAGATCGTCACCTGCGCCGCCGCACTGGCGCAGCTGCCGGATGATGCCGCACCGAAGCAGTTCAGCAAAGGGCAGCGTGCCAGCGCCCGCTATCAGGTAGCGGGCGCGCGGGAAGAGGCGCAGCGCGGATTCCCGCACGTGATCGATCTTGCGCTGCCGCAGCTGTGGCGCAGCCGCCAGCAGGGGGCTGATGACAGCGCAGCGCAGCTGGATGCGCTGATGGCGATCATGACCTCCCTGAGCGACACCTGCGTGCTGTCGCGTGCCGGGATGCACGGCCTGACGGTGATGCAGCAGGGCGCCCGTGCGGTGCTGGCAGCGGGGGGAAGCCATCAACCCGCCGGAAGGCAGGCGCTGGCGCAGCTGGATGCAAAGATGCTGGCGCTGAATGCCTCACCCGGAGGAGCGGCCGACCTGCTGTCCGCCGCACTGTTTCTTGACCGTATTAATAGCGAGGGTCGGGCATGCCCGACCCCTACGAATACCCCGTAGGGGCCAGGCATGCCCACCCCCACGAATACCCCGTAGGGGCCAGGCATGCCTGGCCCGGCGTTGTGGGTGCCGCCCGCAAAGGGAAAACACATTTTCAGAGGTTCTTATGCAACAGTTCACGTTTTCATTTCCGGCTTTGCGCCAGCTCAGCGGTAGAGCGCTCGCGGGCGTGGTTGGCTCCGGCGACATGGAGGTGCTGTACATCGCCAGTGATAGCGATCTCCTCCAGGTCGATGTCACCACCTCGGTAGATAACAGCGCTGCACGCTGGCAGGCGTTGTTTAATCGCCTGAGCAGCCTGGGCGCACTGCCCGCCGGGCAGATGACCATCCACGATTTTGGCGCCACGCCCGGCGTGGCGCGCATCCGCATTGAACAGGTATTTGAGGAGGTCGCCGATGCGTAACGACCGCAGTTTTATCGAGCTTAATGCCCGCCAGCGCGCACGACTGCTGCTGGATGAGGGCAGCTACCGCGAACTGCTCGACCCGTTTGACGGCGTTATGTCGCCGTGGCTTGCTGCGCAGGGCGTCGTGCCGCAGGCGGATGATGGCATGGTCGTGGCGAAGGGCACCATTGACGGCCAGCCCGCGGTCGCCATCGCCATCGAAGGGGCTTTCCAGGGCGGCAGCATGGGGGAAGTGTCCGGGGCCAAAATGGCGGCCGCGCTGGAACTGGCGGCAGAAGATAACCGTAACGGCACGCCAACCCGTGCGGTGCTGTGCTTTGAAACCGGCGGCGTGCGCCTGCAGGAAGCCAACCTCGGGCTGGCGGCGATTGCAGATATCCATGCGGCAATCGTCGACCTGCGCCGTTACACCCCGGTTATTGGCATCATCGCCGGGACCGTTGGCTGCTTTGGCGGCATGTCGATAGCCGCCGGGCTGTGCAGCACGCTGATCGCCACCCGCGAGGCACGCCTCGGGTTGAATGGTCCGCAGGTGATTGAGCAGGAGGCGGGGATCGACGAGTACGACTCCCGCGACCGGCCGTTTATCTGGAGCATGACCGGCGGCGAAGTGCGCGCGCGCAGCGGGCTGGTGGATACGCTGGTGGCGGATGGCCAGCAGGCAGTAAAGAACGCCATGCGCGCAGCGCTGGCAAAAGGCATTCCTGCGCAGCATCGTTCGCAGCGCTGGCAGGAGTATCTGCCGCGCCTGACGCAGTTTGACAGCCGCCAGCAGGCGGATGCGCAGCAGATTACACAGCTCTTTAGCAGGGAGGATTGAGGATGAAAAAAACCATCACACGCGGCGAAACCTGGCTGCAACAGCTCACCGCCGGTGCCAGCCGGCTGCCCGGGCTCTGCCCATCGGTACAGGCTGCGGATGGCGAGCTGAACGGCGAGGCCGCACGCTTTATCGCGGTGGTGCCGGATGCCGCTAACCACTATCCGCGAGCGGCGGGCGGTGAGGTTGGGCTGCTGGAGGGCTGGACGCTGGCGAAAGTGGTCAGTGAAGCGGTGCAGCAGGATGCGGGTAAAGCAGGCAAGCGGCTGATTATCGCCGTGATTGATGTGCCAAGCCAGGCCTACGGCCGCCGGGAAGAGGCTTTTGGCATACATCAGGCGCTGGCCGCCGCCGCCGGAGCCTATGCCGAAGCGCGTCTCGCCGGGCATATTGTTATCGGACTGATCGTCGGCAAGGCGATGTCCGGCGCCTTCCTCGCGCACGGCTATCAGGCCAACCGGCTGATTGCCTTTAACGACCCGGGCGTACAGATCCACGCCATGGGTAAAGAGGCTGCGGCGCGTATCACCCTGCGCAGCGTTGCGGCGCTGGAAAAACTGGCTCAGACCATTCCACCGATGGCCTACGACATCAAAAATTACCACTCGCTGGGGCTGCTGGAAGCGCTGCTGGATATCCGCCAGCCGGACGCGCCCGATGAGGCTGACGTCAGGCAGGTGCAGCAGGCGCTGAACGATGCCGTGACGGCAGCCCGGCGCGATCCAGGTCTGCAGTGCCGTTTGCAGGCGGAGCATCGCCGCAGCTCGAAAGCGGTGCGTGAGAGAATGCGCGCGGCCTGGTGAACGGCCACCTGACGGCAATAAGTAACATAACTACCTGCAGGGCGGGAGCGGCGCGCAAATAGCCCTCACTCCCGCCTGAAAAAAATAATAATTGTCGCGCCTGCGCGCGGCGTTAACTAACAGGTGATGCTATGACTTACGTTATTATCCATGCTCTTGCCCCTATTTTTGTCATCATGTTACTCGGCTTTTATGCGGGTAAAGCCGGAATGGTTGATAATAAAAACGTCGTGACGCTGAATATCTTTGTGATGGATTTCGCCCTGCCCGCGGCGCTATTTGGCGCGACCGTCCAGACGCCGTGGCAGGGTATTATTGCGCAGTCCCCGCTGATTGTGGTGCTGGCATTAACCATGTGGGTGACCTATGCCGCGATCTACTTTATTAGTACCCGATACTTTCATAAGTCACCGCAGGATGCGGCAGTGCTGACGCTCACCGTGGCACTGCCTAACTATGCCGCGCTGGGCCTGCCGATCCTCGGCAGCGTTCTGGGGCCCGGGCCCGCAACCTCACTGTCGGTGGCGGCATCGATTGCCTGCGGCTCGGTGCTGATGACGCCCTTCTGCCTGCTGATCCTTGAGCGTGAAAAAGCGCGTGCAGCGGGCCATAGTCAGCACGGTGGAATAGGGATGCTGCCACTGCTGATGTGGCGTTCCGTCACCAAACCGATAGTCTGGGGGCCGCTGCTTGGGGTTGTCTTGTCCGGGGTGCAGCTGAAAATGCCGGACCTGGTGCTGGCGGCGATCCATCCTCTCGGGCTGTCCGCGACGGCGGCTGCGCTGTTTCTGACCGGCGTTATTCTCTCTGCGCGCAAACTGAAGCTCAGCCGGATCGTGGTGATCTCCAGCCTTACCACCATGCTGATCGAGCCCTTTATCGCATGGGGACTGGTGCTGTTGTTCGGGCTGCATGGGCGTGTTGCCGTGACCGGCATTCTGATGATTGCGCTGTCGGCGGGTTTCTTCGGCGTGGTATTTGGCAACCGTTTTGGCGTCTATTCGCCGGACGCGGAAGCCACGCTGCTGATCAGTTCGCTGTTATGTATTATTACCTTACCGCTATTTATTACGCTGACTGCAGGACTCTGATATGACTTATACGCCCCACGACCTGGTCTGGATCCGCCACTCGCAGGCTTTGACGGGCGATCTGCCCGCCTGGGTCAGCAGCCAGTGGCGCAGCGCGCTGCCGCTGGTGGTGCGCCGCGACAGCGATGAGAACGGGCGTGTCCCGGTTGGCGTGCGCGGGCTGCGGCGCGAGGAGCGTGCGGCCGGTTGGGTGGCTGCCGCTGACATCGTGCAGGTACAAAACCCGGAAGCGTTCAGCTGCGTGGAGCGGCTGCTGGCCTCGCCGTTTGTTTCGCAGCAGCCGGTGCAGGCGGCGATCCAGCTGGCGCAGCAGCGCTGGTGGTGGCCCTGGGGCATTACCGGCAGCGTCGGTTATGCGCTGGCGACCGAAGTGCCGGTGCTGTCAGCGACCAGCGATCTCGACCTGCTGATCCGCTGCCCGCATCCGGCCACGGAGACGGAGCTGCGGCGCTGGCAGGCGTTTGTCAGCCAGCTGCCGTGCCGGGTCGATACCCAGGTCGAAACGCCGTACGGTGCCTTTGCCCTCAATGAAAGGCTGCGCGATGGTCAGGTCCTGCTGAAAACCAACCTTGGCCCGCGCCTCACCGCTCAGCCGTGGAGTAGCCCATGATGAAAGTGCTGTTCACCTTTCCCGGCCAGGGGCCGCAGCGCCCCGGCATGCTGCAACAGCTGCCGCAGGGGGATGCGCTGCTGGATCGCGCCAGTGAAGTATTGCATGAGGATGCCCGAGCGCTTGACAATGCACAGGCGCTGCAGCACACGCGTGCGGTGCAGTTGTGCCTGCTGATTACCGCAGTGGCGCATGCGCACGCGCTGCAGCGGCAGGGGGTGGAAGCGGATATCACCTGCGGCCTGTCGATCGGTGCGTTTCCGGCGGCGGTGGTTGCCGGGGCGCTGGCGTTTGACGATGCGCTGCGGCTGGTGTCGCTGCGCGGCGAGCTGATGGAGCAGGCTTATCCGCAGGGCTACGGCCTGACGGCCATTGTCGGGCTGGAGCAGCAGCAGCTGGAACCGCTGCTGGTGACGGGCTGTTATCTGGCAAATATCAACGCGCCGCAGCAGCTGGTGATTGCCGGTAGCGATGCGCTGATGACGCAGGTGGCAGAAAAAGCGCTGGCCGCCGGGGCGCAGAAAGTGCATCGGCTGGCGGTGAGCGTGCCTTCGCACTGCGCGCTAATGGCCGCTCCGGCGGCAGAGCTGGCGGCCGCCTTCAGCAGGCTAACCCTCCAGCGCCCGCGCTGTGCGTACCTTAGCGGCAGCAGCGCCCGGGTGCTATGGCAGCCGCAGCAGATCGCCGACGATCTGGCGCAGAACATGGCGCGTACCGTGCGCTGGCATGAAGCCATGGTGGCGGCGAATGAGCGAGAAGTCGGGCTGGCGATTGAGATGCCGCCCGGCGCGGTGCTGACGGGGCTGACGCGCGGGCCGTTATCTCGTGGGGAGGCGATAGCGCTGGAGCAGGGCGGGCTGCTGCTGGCCCGCCGCCTGGTGGCGCGAATTAAGCCTTAGTTTGCTGACGCTGGCGGCTGTACATGCGGCCTTCCGCCACCAGCGCCAGCAGGTTGGGGTCATGCTCGCGGTTGCGCTCGAAGACAATCGCGATGTTCTGGCGCATCTGGTATGGCTCCGCCAGCGGCAGCAGCTGCACGGAATTTTCATACACTTTTTTCATCCTCCCCGGCAGTAGGGTATAGCCGACACCCGCCTGCACCAGGCTCAGCATGGAAAAAATATCGTTTACCCTGGTGACAATATCCGGCTCATATCCGGCAACGTTAAACGCCTCCTGAAAGCCCTGCCAGGTAGCAAATCCTTCCGCCAGCGAGACAAATTTCTGCTGGCGAAAATCGCGCAGGTCAGCGGGAAAGCTGGTGTCCAGCCCGGAAGCGGCCGGAGCCGCCAGGAAGATATCGTCATCGAACAGCGGGAGTATTTCAAAGCGGCTGTAGTCGATCTCGCCGGGCGTAAGCGCAATCAGAATAGCATCAAGATAGCCATCCTCCAGCTTTGTGGTGAGCAGCTGATTCGACCCCATCGTCAGCTGCATTTCGAGGTCCGGGCGGCGCAGTTTCATCCCCATAATCAGCTTCGGAATGGTTTCCAGCGTCAGCGAGTAGAGCGTGCCAAGGCGAATATGCCCCTGGCCGATGCCCGCCGCTTTACGCGTCTCCTCCACGCCGCGCGACAGGGTATCCAGCGCCTCCTGACTGTATTCCCACAGGGTTTGCGCCGCAGGCAGCGGCACCAGGTTGCGTCCCTGATGGATAAATAGCGGGCAGCGCACGCTCTCTTCCAGGCTGTGCAGGGCGCGGTGAACGCTGACGCTGCTGATCCCCAGCGCTTCTGCGGTGCGTGCCAGGTTGCCACGGCTCATGAAGGCAATGAAGATCTCCAGCTTACGAAAAGTGATATCCGAATCGATGTTCATAGTCGCCCGTGTAGGTAGAAGGTAAGAAACAGGTCAGAGTAAGCCGGCTATTTTAGTGCCGACGTCAGGGGGTTTCTTGACGCATCGTAGCGCAGTGCCTGTAACCAGCCATGACAACAGCAGCATAATTTTGATAAACAGACTTGATGTTGAAGCGCCGTTTTGTGCTAAAAGAGTCGCCGCTAAAGTATTTAACATCAATATAACCTAAACAATAATTAGATAACGTTAACAATGTTGATGTTTATTCCGTGGCTTAATTAAAATTTTCAATGGATTTCTATTTACAATTCATGCGCTAATCATCTTCCGCTGTTGCTGGTGAGTTCAGATACATCGCCTAGGCTAATCATTGGGTGGCTTATCCCGCCATTCTCTGAGGTCTATTTTAAGCTGATAAAAGGAAGCAGCGTATGAAGCCTATCTCACGTCGTAATTTTATGGCCTTTGCCGCCGGCGGCACCGTGGCCCTGGCAGCAGGCAGTGTCCATGCCCATGACAAAACCATTAATGCGCAGCCGTGGAGTGGAAAAATGGGCGGCACCGACCCGGGGCCGCATGACCCGATGCGCGAAGGGGAAAATCCGGATATCGTTAATCCCCCCGCTACCGACAACGGCACCTTGCCGAATCTGCGTTTCTCCTTTAGCGACGCCCATGTGCGCAAAGGCAGCGGCGGCTGGACGCGCCAGGTCACTCAGCGCGAGCTGGGGATCTCCACCACCATTGCCGGGGTGGACATGCGCCTCAACGCGGGCGGCATCCGCGAGCTGCACTGGCACAAAGAGGGGGAGTGGGCCTATATGACTTACGGCAGGGCGCGCATCACCGTGCTGGATACCGACGGTGGCTGGTTTGTGGATGACGTTGGCGTGGGTGACCTGTGGTACTTCCCGCCCGGTATGCCGCACTCAATTCAGGGGCTGGGGCCGGACGGCTGCGAGTTCCTGCTGGCCTTCGACGACGGTAATTTCGATGAGGACAGCACTTTCCTGCTCAGCGACTGGTTTAAGCATATTCCGCCGGAGGTGCTGGCGAAAAACTTCGGCGTGCCCGCCAGCACCTTCGACCGGCTGCCGTCGCCGTCTGATGAGTATATTTTTGCCAGCGAGGTTCCCGGCGCGCTGAGTGCGGATGCGATGAGTGGGGCAAAGCGCTCCACGCTGCAGTTCAGCCACCGCATGATGGCGCAGAAACCGATAACCCTGAAGGGCGGCACGGTGCGAATTACCGACTCCTCCACCTTTAAAATTTCCAAAACCATTGCCGCCGCGCTGGTCGAGCTGGAACCGGGCGCGATGCGCGAGCTGCACTGGCACCCGAACAACGACGAGTGGCAGTACTATCTTGAAGGGCAGGGGCGCATGGGGGTATTCGCCTCGTCCGGCCAGGCACGCACCTTTGATTTCCGTGCCGGCGACGTCGGCTATGTGCCGTTTGCCATGGGGCACTACATTGAGAATACCGGCGATAAGCCGCTGCGTTTCTTAGAGCTGTTCAAAAGCGATTACTATGCGGATCTGTCGCTCAATCAGTGGCTGGCGCTGACCCCGCCTGCGCTGGTGAAGCAGCACCTGCATCTGGACGACGCCTTTATGGCTGCGCTGAATAAAAGCAAGACTCCGATCGTCGACTAACCCCTGTTGCTCCAGGCGGGGCAAGCCCCGCCCCATATTCTTTATGAGTGATTTTATATTTATATAATAGGGTATTGCCAACAAGTGTAATATGTAAATAAATATTAAATATTTTTGATCCATTTTTTCAATTGAAGATTAAACACGCGGTCTGCTGATTTGACCATTTCAGGGCGATGAGCGACAAAAATACGTGTGATTGACAGATTACTAATAGCGAGGGTGGTTTTTTTTTCGTTTTCAATATCAAGATCGCTTGTTGCTTCGTCAAGTAGCAAAATTTTAGGTTGCCGGTAAAGTGCCCTGGCAATAGAAATACGTTGGCGCTGTCCACCTGAGAGGGTACTGCCAATATCGCCAATCATTGAGTCATAGCCCAATGAGAAATTGCAAATTTCTTTATCAATCGATGCATATTTTGCACATTCTAACATTCGCTCGACGTCTGGGTTTTCTGAAAAACCAGTTATGTTTTTCTTTATGGTGCCCGCTAATAATTTATCATCTTGCATAACGAAACAAACATTTTCTCTAAAGTTCTCTTTTCCAATGCGTGATGTGTTAATGCCATTAATAAAAATCTCACCATCAGTAGGGGCGTAGAGACCAGAAATAACATGAAGGAGCGTTGATTTACCACAGCCAGAGGGTCCTACAATAGCTATGTTCTCCCCATCCATAATCTCAATATTTATACCTTCAAATATATTTTCCTCATTAGGTGAATGTCGAAATGATAAATTCCTTATAATAACATTTCCATTGAATTTAAGATGGTGAGGGTTATCTTGTGCTTGCTCAATAGGCGAAACAGCAATATCAGTCAAGCGTTGACTATGCATTGATAACAGACAGAAGTCAGAAATTGCGTTGACGACTTTAATAGTACGAGAAATGACCATGTCAGAATAAATTATTATCGCTAATAATGTTCCTGTAGTTATCCCATTATCAAGCCCTACAGCTCCGATACTTAGTACATAAATACTCGATAGTCCGATGAGAAGAGCTGCTGCAGTGTTTGTCAGAAGATCTAATTTGAATATTTTGTTTCCTGCATGAGTACTATTGACAACATGATTTAGCCACTCATGTCGACGGATGGGGGCTAAATTAAGCATCTTTATAGCACTTATGGCTCTAACCGTTTCGAGGAAATGAGATGATTGTAACGCTTCAGAGGTGATATGCTCTATTTTACTCATCCGGTATACTGAAAACATGCTCAATTTTATGGCAATGAAAATGGTGGCTGCAAAAATTGGCCCCATAGACAAAACAGCAGAGTAGTTAATAATGATAGTTAACGAGATAATGATGACAATAGCATCGAGTATAGAGGCTACCATATCAGCAGTAAAAGCCTCCTGAATGGCCGTTAATGATTGAAAACGCGATGCTATATCCCCGGTGTGGCGCTTTTCGAAAAATGCTAATGTTAATTGAATTAGTCTATTAAAGAACATTTCAGCCCACTTGACGCTAAGCGTATAGCGAAGATTCATCAATACCCAAGCTCTTACCAATGAAAAAGCACCTTTGATCAGTAACGCAGTGATAACAACAAATCCCACTAAAATTATGCCTTCACGATCTGATGAGCGAACCAGTATGTCGATAGTAAATTGTGACGCTGCTGGCACAGCTGTCGACAGTAGTTCTAACAAAACTGATAGCAGCAAAACACCTGAGAAAATCGTTCGAATCCCCCTGATTCCATGAAAAAGATCAGTTGTTTTAACATTCATTATTAATGGTTTTTTATCGAATTTTTCAGTCGGCCATGCTTCAAGTATTATACCAGTAAACTTATCAGAAAGTTCACGTAATGATATATTTCTTCTGCCAGTGGCAGGATCATGAATAATAGCACCACGTCGAGTTATCTTGACAAGTACTACAAAGTGATTGAATGACCAATGGAGTATGACTGGGTATGATAATAAGCGAAGTTCGTTAAGCTCGATTCTTGCAGCGCGAGCCGTCATTTCAATTCTGTCAAAGGCGGCGACAAGTTCTCTCAATGTCATTCCATGACGGGACGCCTCATGAATTAAACGTGCTGAAGCTAAATCCATTTTTTTTCTGAAATATCCTGCTATCATTACCAGGCATGCTAATCCACACTCATTTGTCTCCGATTGTAAAGTCAGAGGTGTTTTCTTCCATGAAAAAATCATCTGTTATTCCTCATTCAAAATTCTTTGAATGCTATTTTTAACTGGTGAGAAGATCCATTCCCAAATTCTCCGATGCGAAGTCATTATATCTGCTTCAACCTTGACTCCAGCAGGAAGAATCTGTGTAGTGGCATCTGGGGTTATAAGTATACGAAAACGTTGATTGCTACCCGTAATTAATTCAGGGCTTAAACTTATAGTTGTGACCTTACCGTGTATTTTGCCAAACCATTCCCAGGGTAATGATTCAACCCGCAGCATAACGTGTTGGCCTAATTTTACTTCTTGCTACGCAAAGGGTGGTAGCCACATTTCGATAAATGGGTGGGAGTTTTCTGGTACAATAACTGCGGCAACTTTACCTGCACTGACTCTCTGACCTTCAAATATGCTCATTGATGTTATAATGCCATCTCTGGGAGCTAAAACCCTGGATTCAACCACAGCAGATGCACTGATTATTTTCTGTTGCAGCGTGACTTTTTGCTGGTATATGTCGGTAATATATTGATTTTCTTTTGAACTGGAATGGGAAAGTTCATCCTCAAGTTGAATTTTCTCCCCTTGTGCACGTAATAAATTAATTTTTTGCATATTTATTTGGGTGGAAGTGTTGTAATAATCATTTTCTCGCTCGTTTTTTTCTTGTACGGTAGAAACACCTTTTTCGAGTAATTTTTGATAAAAGCCCAGGCGTTTTTTTAAACTGATTTGGCGCTCAAGTTCAGTGGTGATTGCAAGGTGTATAGCGGAAATTTCTGCGGATTTGGTACTGATCATTCTTAGCAAGAGCTGGCGTTCTTTCTCTCCCTCTTGATGTCGCTCAACTTCTCGTTTTTGAAGTTTGTTAAGTTGGCTTTGAGCTGCATCCTGTAATGATTTATTCATTCCACCACCAGCGTAGGAAACATCATGTGAAATGCTGGCAATAGTGTCTCCTTTTTTTACTTTCCTCCCCTGATTTACAGCGATGTTATCTATTATACCATCTTGATTAAATACAACCTCTACTGCTGCTGGGTTGTAAATTATGCGACCATTTACTGGAACCTTCTTAGAATATGTTGTAAATGATAGAATGACAAAGATGATTATGACCGCAATGGCACACCCTAGGGCGGCAGGAAGTACAGAAGGCGTCGATACAGTAAAACTCCCCAGCCATGCGTCTTTTTTGAATTTCAGGGATTCTGGCCTAAAAATTGAATTCCGTTCTTTCATGGGGCTACTTTCTTAAATACAGCATTTGTTTTTCTGTATCAATGATTATTTGGTGGCCACGCATAAAATTCATGCCCAACAAACCATCAAAATCTAATTCCTTAGGTGTTACGCTATTTGTCACCATGGCTAAACTATTTGTGATTTTGTCTTTATTATCTTTTAATGTTATTTTTGCTACCGTGCAATCTAAATTCGATGCTTCAGGCTCAATGCTACGGCAGCCTGAAAATTTCATGTTCTTCGGTAAGCGGTCTGAAAAAAGAAATGAGTGACTGGCTGCAGTGTCAATAATCAAATTTAGTTTTTTTTGATTGGCATTAACAGAGATTCTTAACCCAGAGTCTGTTTTTTTAATTGGGAAAGATGACCAGTTTTTAATATTGGCTGGAAGGTTTTTAAGTGTTTTTAATTTGTCGTTTTTGAAGTCTATAAGGATTTTTTGGTCCTGAAAGACACCTAACCCCAAAACTTCACTAATGGGTTGTTTTCCTCCCACCGTCAGTCCCCATGGTTTGAAGCCAGCGGCTTCGACATTATGAAATATAGTGTTGGAAATACGAAGTTTATCGATTTTCCATACAGGAATGTTGTTATCAAGCCCAGTTATATCTATCATTCGACGCGAGGTAAGTTTTATGGCATCGATACTTGGGTTGGCAATAATAGCTTCTAAATTGTATAAATAGAGGTGTAAACCTTGCCCACTACCCGTATCTAACATCAGGGTGTGATAGCGGTCAGCAATCTTTACATCTATTAATGGTAATCCACGCTCATCATATCGTAATCGCCATGAGTCAGTAATGGTATCAGCCATGCAATTGAGAGAGATTAATATCAAAAAAATAAAAATCCTGGTCATTATATTATCTCCAGATTCATCATTATTTTTTCTTCCGGAATGCCAGATGATATCAGGTGAGAGGCCGCCCGGCTCATGATTTTTCTTATTGAGGGGCAGAATACTGTTTCACGGTTGAAGTCATCATCCTTTGAGTAGCGCTGAATATGACGTCCACCACCACATATTTTTTTCCATACGCAGTCAGTGCAGTTTTCTGGCAATGTTTTATTTATCAAAATATACTTTTTCATCTGCCATGAAGACAGCGCATCGGATAATGTCAAGTTTTTAATGTTACCAATTGGCGTGAAGATGGAATCATTAGTGGCTCTGAGAGTATCGTCAATATATATATCACCATTAGAACAGACTGTGAAAGCAATAATATCATCATTTGACTTGCTGATCCCCATTACCGGACGGAATTCCTGACTTAACATTGACTGCATATGGGTATGAAAGTACCTGACATAGACATTCTTATTAGCGTCAGAAAAAAACTCATCCATTGCATCGCAATAAAATTTTGACAATCCATCTGGATTCGAACAAGTATCATGGCTTTCGTCAGGAATAAGAAAATCAAATTTTTTAGATTTTAAATCATCAACAAAATGTCGATAAATCTCCGCTCCATTAACTGATTGATTTGCTACGCATAAAATGCCCGGCTCATCGGCTAGTTTTCCTTCTTGCCACGCTTTTTGTAGCATCTTTAAGCCGTTTACTGTTTTATCATATGTACTACGCCCTTTTTTATCAAGCCGGTGTTTATCATTGATATGTTTGGGTCCGTCAATAGAGATACCAACACTGATGTTGTATTTTGAAAAAACCTCGATCCACTCATCATCGATGAGTGTTGCGTTTGTTTGACATGCCATGTTCAGTTTTGTGTTTTTGTAATGGCCTTTGGCTAACTCATCACAAGCTACTTCAAATCTTTCCTTACCCATCATCAGTGGTTCGCCACCATGAAAATCAACCTGAATAGTTTCAATTTCATATTCTTTAGTTGCTTGTTCAAAGAAGTTCCTTAAGTCTTTAACTACAGAGAAGGGGATTACAGGTTTTGATTTTATCGAAATGTTATTCCCTAAATTATACATGTAGCAGTAAGAGCAATTGATGTTGCATCTTTCACTGACTTTTAAGATTATTTCAAGGTGCTTTATTTTTTTAAGGTCATTTTGGCTCCAGTTTTTCAAATGATACAGGGCTAAATCACCCTGTATCAGATGCTAATTAAAAGCTTTTTCCCCAGCGAGCAAAGGCATTAACCCAGCCGCCAGAGATGCTGTCAAGCATAGATTGTGCTAATGCTTTCTTCTCTTCATTTCTATCTTTGGACGTGATGACCTCAGCCTGGTTTTTAGCTATCTCTTTAGATAATTTAGACATTGCTTACTCCTTTTTTCTCACCATAATTGATGAGTATTTTTATTAATACTCGCTTTGGTTTTTGAATTGAATTGTGTTTTTTACTAAAAAAGTTTTCTTTCGTTAAATTGTTGGGTTTTATTAGTTTGGGATCGCATGATGATACCTTATTGAATTTAATGAGGTATTTATCATTTATGTCTTCTGTATGGGTTCTATTTTTTAAATGAAAATCTGCTGATGGCGAATGTGGCATTTTTTTGTTAGGTAAAGTGGTTTTTTGACGAAATAGATATGGTGGCGTTTATAAATGGATAATAAATGTTTTGTGTGCACAGTGTAGGGGCCGATCATCTTTTCCGATCGGCCCTGTATCGGTATTCAGGGCTGACCGGAAAAAAGGTCAGCCCCTACAAAGATCCTACGGCATTGCCGGGTACACGCCCGGTCCAATCGGCAGGCCCAGCGCATACCACGCCAGCAGCAGTGCAATCCACACGGCGAAAAACACCAGCGGGTACGGCACGATCAGCGTGTAGTAAGTGCCGAGCTGCGCATCTTTGCGGTAGCGCTGCAGGAAGCCGAGGAACAGCGGCAGGAAAGGGGACATTGGCGACAGCGGCAGCACGGCGGAGTCGGCGATGCGGAAAATCATCTGTGCAAAAGCCGGATGGAAGCCAAGCAGCATAAACATCGGTACGAAAATCGGCGCGAGAATCGACCAGATAGCCGAACCGCTGGCGATAAACATGCACAGAAATGCCGACAGGAACATCAGGCCGATAAACGCCGGGGCGCCGGTCATCGCCAGCTGCTCCAGCAGGTCGGTCAGCCCGACCGCCATAAACGTTCCCATGTTGCTCCAGTTAAACATGGCGACAAACTGGGCCAGCGGAAACACCATCACGATAAATCCGGCCATACTCTTCATCGGCTCAATCAACAGGGCGGGCACGTCGTCCGGGCGTTTAATCTGCTTCGTCGCCACGCCGTAGGTAATCGCCACCACAAAGAAGAACAGAATAATCAGCGGTACGATGCCTTTGATAAACGGCGAGGGAATGATCGAACCGCTGGCCGGATCGCGCAGCATCGAGCCTTCCGGCACCACCATCAGCGCGACCAGACCAATAAACACCGCGGCGGCAATCGCACTCATCAGCAGGCCGCGGTTCTGCAACGGCGTCAGGCTGGCGAGCTTCTCCTCACTGCTGCCCTGCCACGCGGGCAGGCGCGGCTCGACAAATTTATCGGTCAGCAGCCCGCCGGCAATCGTCAGTACCACCACCGAACTTGCCATAAAGAACCAGTTGTCCACTACGCTGACGTGCACCGTATCGCTGATGGCTTTCGCTGCCTCGCTGCTGATGCCGGAGAGCAGCACGTCGGTGGTGACAATCAGCAGGTTAGCGGTAAAGCCGGAAGCCACTCCGGCAATCGCCGCCAGCAGCCCGGCGACCGGGTGGCGGCCGACGGCGATAAACATCAGCGCGCCGAGCGGCGGCATCACCACCAGCGCGGCATCGGACGAGATATGGCTGAAGAAGGCGATAAACAGCACCATATAGCTGGCGTAGCGGGCGCTGACAAACGAGGCCATCTTATTCATCAGCGCCTGCAGCAGCCCGGTGCGCTCGGCTAAACCGGCCCCGATCATCAGGGCAAGGATTGAGCCAAGCGGGGCAAAGCCGCTGAAGTTCTTGATGATATTCGGCAGGATCCACTGAATGCCCGCCACGCTCAGCAGGTTCTTTACCTCGACCATTTTGCCGCTGGCCGGGTTTTTCACCGCTACGCCAAACCAGGAGAGCAGCGCGGTCGACACCATCAGCACCGCGATCAGGTAAACAAATAACAGAAACGGATTGGGCACTTTGTTGCCGATGCGCTCAATCCAGTAAAAGATTTTTCCCGGGCTTTTGTTGGCCGCTGTGGTTTCGCTCATGGATCATCCTTAGCCTTGTCGTCGTTACGGTGTTGTTTGCGTTTTTTGGTTTTTTTTACGGGGCCGGGATCGAGCCAGGCCTCCGGGTGGTGCTTGATGCGTTATGCCAGCGGCGTCGGTTTTACTCCGGCCGGAATAGGGCAGTGATAGGGCTGTTTTGCCCGCTGCTGGCGAAACTCCTGCTGCGCCTCTGCCAGCAGCTGCGCATCGCTGAACAGGGCCAGCGCGGTCGCTGCCAGCGTTTTACTTGCAAGAGACATGCCTTTATGGGCAATCGACGTGCGTCCCTGGGCGACCAGTTGCCAGCTGTGCAGCGCGGTGCCGAAGGCGAAGCAGGGGGTGAAACACTGCGCGGTTGGCGCCACCCAGCTGACGTCGCCAACGTCGGTGGAGCCGTAAAGTACCTCCTCGCTGGCGCAGTAGGGCGCCACGCTGTCCATCAGCACGCGGTCCCCCAACTCCTCAACCCATTTACGGCCTGCATCCCCCCCGGTACGCGCGGCGTTAAGGCCCGCGTTGCGCAGATCGTCCGCGCTCAGCGTCTGGCGGATCTCGCTGGCAAACTGGCGCTCAGCGTGGCTGTATTCGGGCAGGCCGAAGTGGCTGAGCTGGCGATACATCAGCCGTTCCAGCGTCCGATTGGGCTGATAGTTAGAGCAGGCTTTTTCAAAGCGCAGCGTCATTTCCGTGCCGGTCATCAGCGCTGCACCGCGCGCAATATCGGTCAGCCGCTGGTAAATATCCTGCAGCTGGTCGAGCTGCGGGGCGCGCACCAGGTAGAGCACTTCCGCCTCCGCCTGCACCACATTGGGGGAACTGCCCCCGCTGTTGGTCACCGCATAGTGCAGCCGCGCTTCAGGAATAATGTGTTCGCGCAGGAAGTTAGCGCCGGTGTTCATTAATGTGACGGCGTCCAGCGCGCTGCGCCCGAGATGCGGGGCGTTGGCGGCGTGGGAGGCGACGCCGCTGAAGTGGAAAGCCGCCTGGATATTGGCGAGGGTAGCGGTATTAAACATGCCGCTGAACCCTTCAGGATGCCAGGTGAGCGCGGCGTCGACGTCGTCAAACAGCCCTTCGCGCACCATAAAGGTTTTACCGGAACCGCCCTCTTCGCCCGGGCAGCCGTAAAAGCGGAGGGTGCCCTTAGTGCCATGCTGTTGTAACCAGGCTTTGAGCGCGCAGGCGGCGGCCAGCGCGGCGGTGCCGAGCAGGTTATGCCCGCAGCCGTGCCCGTTGCCGTCGGCCACCAGCGGCGTGCGCGTGCTGCTTCCCGCCTGCTGGCTCAGGCCGGCCAGCGCGTCATATTCGCCCAGCAAGGCAATCACCGGCTGGCCGCTGCCGTAGCTGGCAATAAATGCCGTTTCGATACCGCCCGCCGCCCGCTCTATGCGAAAACCCTCCTGTTCCAGCGCGCCGGACAGCAGCCCGGCGGCGAAGGTTTCCGTAAAGCGCGTTTCCGGCTGGTCCCAGATGGCGTCACTTAAGGCGGTAAAGCGCGCCTGATGCTGGTCGATGTAGCGGGCGACAAAGTCATTCATCTCAGGGTTCATGCGGCCTCCGGCTCAAACTGTTCAATATTGAAGGCAATTGCCGCGAGGGTCTTCACCGCCACGGCCATCACCTGCTCGTTGAAGTCGAATTTTTCGTTGTGATGCCCGGCGCTCAGCTCGGTGCCGAAAATAATGTAGGAGGCCTGGCCGCCGCGCTGTTTTACCCGCTCCATCATGTAGGTGGCATCTTCCGAACCGGCGGCCGCACCGCGCGTGTCCACCAGCGAGGTCAGCTCGGGAATATGCCGCGCCTGGCGGCGGATATAGCGTACCCACGGCGCGGTCGGCTGGCTGCTGCGCGCCGCACCCACCAGCGTCACCTGATGTTCCACACCGTACATTGCGGCGGCACCGGCCAGGGTTTGCAGGGCGCGTTGATAGATAAAGTCGTTGATTTCGTTGGTGGCACCGCGGGTTTCCACCTTCATCATCGCGCGGTCGGCCACGACGTTGCGCCCGGTGCCCGCCTGCAACACGCCAACGTTGACGCGGGCGCTGCCGCCGCTGTGCTGAGTCAGGGTATGCAGCGCCAGCGCGGCCTGCGCGGCGGCCAGCAGGGCGTTGCTGCCCTCTTCCGGGCGCGCTCCGGCATGGGCGGCATTGCCGCGAAAGCTAACGTCGAGCTTAGTGGTGGCCATAAAGTTATCGCTGCCGCACACCAGCTCCCCGGCGGGCACCCCGGTGCCGATGTGAATAGCGGTAAAGAAGTCGACATCGTCGACCACCCCCGCTGCAACCATCGATTTCGCGCCGCGCGTGCCCTCTTCGGCAGGCTGGAAAATCAGCTTAATTGTGCCGCACAGCTCCCCGGCGAACTGTTTCAGCACCGCCGCGAGCCCGAGTCCGATGGTGGTATGGCCGTCGTGGCCGCAGGCGTGCATCATGCCTGGATTAATAGAGCCGAAGCCCTCGGCGTGCGGGCGGTGCTCCGCGCTCTGGTTCTCAACCACGTCGAGCGCATCCATATCGACGCGAAATGCCATCACCGGACCGGGCCGGCCGGTTGCCAGCGTGGCGACAATCGCGCAGAAGCCGCCGGAGAAGTGCGGCAGCCATTCGGGCAGCGCCCCCTGCTCAAGCGCGCGCTGTTCGTGTTGGGCCAGCACGTGCGCGGGGGGCAGCCCCATGCGCGCTTCGGCGTTGACCACCTCTTTGCCGAGCTGCAGCGCGTAGCCAAGACGATGCAGTTCAGCGGCGACCAGCGTGGCGGTGCGGAACTCCAGCCAGCCGGATTCGGCAAATTTATGCAGGTCGCGGCGCTGTGCCTGCAGGCGTGGCGCAATCTCTTTCACAAAGTCAGCAATAGCCTGGTGCATCGGTTCATCCTTCTGAATTGGGCTTAATTTTTTCAGGGGTTCACCTTCTGTTCTACACAATGGATCCCGCAGGCAGAAGATGCCAATATCTTGTGATTGATAATCAACAGTTATCACAAAAACGGAGATCCGATGCCCGCATCCATCAAGCTGCACCAGCTACGCGCCTTTGTTGATGTGGCGCGCCACGGCAGTATTCGCGCCGCCAGCCGCGCCGCAGGCCTGTCTCAGCCCGCTTTAACAAAATCGATTCAGGAACTGGAGGAGGTGCTCGGCGCGCGGCTTTTTATACGCCGTCGTCAGGGCGTGGCGCTCACCGAAATCGGTGATAACTTTTTCCAACATGCGAGCCTGATCATAGAAGAGCTGCGCGTCGCGCAGGAGGATATCCAGCAGCGCCTGGGGCTGGCGGGCGGTACGGTCAATATCGGGGTGGGCGGCAGCATTGCACGCACCCTGATGCCGCAGGTGATCACCCAGTTCCGGCGTCAGTTTCCCAACGTGAAGATCCGCATCGTTGAAGGGCAGCTGGTCTCGATGATCCCCGAACTGCGCCAGGGCGAGCTGGATTTCACCATTAACACTTCCTATCCCGGCCACCTGGACAGCGAGCTGAGCTATGAACGGCTGATGGAGCGCGAATACCGCGTCGTGGTACGCAAGGGGCACCCGTGCCAGCACGCGACTTCGCTGGCGGAGCTGCAGCACTGCGACTGGACCATGCCAACGCCGCGCGGTAGCTACTACCGCCTGCTGCACGATCTGCTGCACGATATGGGCATGGCCCCGGCCATCAGCGTTACCTGCGAAACCTTTATGGCCTGCACCAGCCTGATTGCGCAGAGTGACTTTGTCAGTATTCTCTCCAGCGATGTGATTGGCGATCCTATTCTGGGCAATCAGCTGGTAGCGCTAAATATCAAAGAGCAGCTGCCTAATGCCACCTTCTATTTAATTCAGCGGAAGGACACTACGCTAACGCCAATGGGGGCCGAGCTGGCGCGTTTATTTCGCATTTATTGCGGAAAATCGGTTAAATAATGGTTAAAGCACTAAAGATCACGACGATGATCTAATTGATATTTTATACGTCTCCATTCGCGGATTTCTTATCAGAATTTATTAACAGCAATGGAGCGATATTTTGCAATATACAAGGATGTTACTGGGCGCGAGCGCGCTGATGGCTTTGGTTCCGGCCTCTCATGCGGAAGTGACGCTATTAAAGAAGCAGGCTTTTGATATTGGCTGGCTCGATCCGTTAAGCCTGCAAATTGGCGGCAGTATCCGCCCGGAATTTATCTGGAACCGCGGGCCGGATAATCATAATGGTCATGATGGCGGCACGCGTTTACGCTTCAGCAGTGATTATGCCCTGACGTCAGACACCTCCATTATTGCCTATTACGAATGGGGTATTGATACCGCACATATGCTCGGTTTGAAAAATCATTACGATCACGATGGCAACTGGGACAAGCAGCGCCAGCTGTATGGCGGTATCAAAGACGATCGCTACGGCACGCTGACATTCGGCCATCAGTACGGCGTTTATTATGAGACCGTCGGGGTAAAAAGTGACGTCTGGGATAATGACGGTCATGCGGCGGCGGATGGCAGCGGGGTGGCAGGGGACTACGACGGTGGCAACCGCCCCAAAAATAGCATCCACTACACCAACACCTTTGGCGACCTGACGCTGTATACCGCCTGGCTGCTGCCGCAGAATGATCTGGTGCTCGGCGGCAACAAATATTACCGTCGCGATCGCGGCGCGGCGATTGGCTTCGATTATCAGCTGGATAAAGATCTGACGCTCAGTGCGGCGTGGGATCAGACCAAAGCAACGATAAAACATGGCAACGGCACGCAAACCAGCTATCAGCAGCACTATTCCGGCATGGCGTTAACCTGGCAGCCAAATAACTGGTATCTGGCGGGGACCGCGACCTATTACCGTCACTTCCTGCCTAATCAGCACGCCGAGCGCACCGATCGCTATCTGGCAGGGGATGGCTACGGCCTGGAGGCGTTTGGCGGCTACACCTTCAAGATTAACAAACCCGGCCTACAATCGATTCAACCCTATGTGGCGGTGGACAGTCTGCGCCTGAAAAGCGATGAAAACTACCATGCGAATCACACCTATGTTGGGATGGGGGCCGATATCGGATGGGGCTTCAGCGTTTACCTGGAGCGGACGTTCACCGCCAGCAGTGACAACGATCCCGATGAAACCTGGCTGACGTTTTACTATAATTTCTAAGCAGTTCCAGCAGAGAGTGGAGAAAATTTCATCTCAGCATTGGCGAATTTTCATTCGCCAATGCATGACCAAAGCGCTAGATTAATCCGCAATGCCAGAATTATCTTAACCAAAGCGGAGCTCACCATGATGCCCACACAGCATGTCACCATTCAGCGCTATCGGTCGGAGTTTCAGGCTGGAGTTGTCGATCTGATCCTGCCGATCCAGACCGAAGAGTTCGGCATTAATATCACGGCGGAGCAGCAGCCGGATCTCAGAGATATTGAAAACTTTTATCAGCAGGGCTGCGGGGATTTCTGGCTGGCGCTGGTGGGCAATAAGGTGGTGGGCTGCATCGGCCTGAAGGATATCGGCAACCAGCAGGCGGCGCTGCGCAAGATGTTTGTTGCGGCAGAATGGCGCGGCAGGCAGCACGGCGTAGCCTCGGCGCTGTTGAACACGCTGATCATGTCGGCGCGCGATCGCCGCGTAAAGGACGTGTTTCTTGGTACCACCTCCGCCTTCCTCGCCGCGCATCGTTTTTACGAAAAAAATGGCTTCAGTGAAATCCTCCCCGCGGAGCTGCCCGCCAGTTTCCCGCTGATGGCGGTTGACAGCAAATTCTACCAGTTTAGCTTCTGAATCATGGCGCCGCCGGGCGCCGTGATAATCACTGCCCGAAATTTCTCTCTGACACATCTTGTAATAATCAGCCGCTCGTCGTAGCATCGCCACGTAATTGCGATATTGATAATAATAATCATTTTCTTTTATGAGGTTGGCTATGACGTTCTGGGGTAAAGCATTAATCGTTGCTGGCGGGTTGCTCTCATCCGCCAGTCTGCTGGCCGCGCCGTTCGTGGTGGAAGATGTCAGCGGGCGTAAAGTTGAGATCAAATCCGAAGTGCAGCGGGTGATCCTGGGTGAAGGGCGGCAAATCTACCTGCTGGCCGCATTTGATACCGATGCCCCGTTCAAGCGCGTGGTGGGCTGGCGTGACGATCTGCCCAAAGCAGACTTTGACAGCTACCAGGTCTACGCGAAAAAATACCCGTCTATTACCCGGCTGCCAACTTTTGGCGGCGCGAAAGATGGTACCTTCAACGTTGAGCAGGCGCTGACGCTGAAGCCGGATCTGGTGCTGATGAATCTTGAGTCAAAAGCCGCAACTGATGAATCCCAGCTGACGGAAAAACTGAATAAGCTGGGCATTCCGGTGGTGTTTATCGATTTCCGCGAGAAGCCGTTTGAGAATGCCGAGAAAAGTATCCGCATCATGGGGCAGCTGGTAGGCAAGCCGCAGCGGGCGGAGGAGATTATTGCCTTCCGCCAGCAGCAGATCGACATCGTTACCGATCGTCTGAAAAACTTTCAGGGTACACGGCCTAAAGTGATGCTGGATAGGGCGGGTGGCTATACCGAAGAGTGCTGCATGTCATTCGGCGATGAGAATTTTGGCCGCATGGTCGAAGTGGCTGGCGGGATTAATATCGCTAAAGGGCTGATTCCCGGCACCTTCGGCACCCTTAATCCGGAGCAGATTATTGCCGCCCGCCCGGATGTGGTGGTGGTGACCGGCGCTAACTGGAAGAACTACAACACCGCCGGAGGCTGGGTCGGAGTGGGTCCCGGCGCCAATATCAGCGAAGCCACCCAGCGGCTGACGGCGCTGATGGCCCGCCCGGCATTTCGCACGCTGCCGGTGGCAACCAACGG